>JAESGY010000055.1_pt1 | contig 113343 bp, 117 predicted proteins | sample 9269841 | NCBI WGS metagenome assembly JAESGY01 (sample SAMN17022865, study PRJNA683097) | algae metagenome | isolation source: Spirirestis rafaelensis WJT71-NPBG6 and co-occurring heterotrophs from... | place: USA: Pinto Wells, Joshua Tree National Park, Colorado Desert, CA | collected... | reverse complement strand
GTCCGCATCCACCACAAGACGGGCGATGGGATCAACGTCACCAACGCCAAGGGTGTGCAGATCACGAAGGCCGAGATCCGCAACATGGATCCTCCGTCCGGCGTCAATGGCGAGAGCGATACGTCGATCAACAACATCGACCTGCTGAATGCCCATGACACGAAGATCAGCTACGTGACGCTGCGCGACGGCGCGACCGGCATCTATGCCAATTATTCACCGCGGACCATCGTCGATCATGCGGACGGCTACAATTTCCACGGCGGTTTCCCGCGTGGTCAGTTCGTGCAGTTCGGCTATTCGGATGGCTCGAAGCTGACGAACTTCTACACGAAGAACGACCTGACGAACTCCCGCACCGAAGACAACGTCAACGTCTATCACTCGAACAACGTGGTCATCGAAAACGGAGTGATCGACGGCAACAACTCCCGGTCCGGGGTAGGCGTGCTGTTCGAAGGTGATTCCGGCGGCGGCGTCGTGCGTAACGTGGACGTGGTTCGCATGGCGAATGGCGGGTTCTCGTCCTACTCGAACAACGTGGACTTCTTTGACGTGCGCGTGTTCGACGGCCACATGAACACCGCCAGCGGACGCGGAGCTCCCCTTTCCAACGGTGTGAGCTTTGCGGTGACGGCGGGCGGCGTCGGCTACGACGACGCCACCTATACCCGTCCTGCCAATCCGAACAACATCTTCTGGGGTTCGCAGCCTGCGGAGTTCAAGGATATCCGCCACGATCCCGGCGCGGTGGTCATGGACAACAGCAACTTCACGAACGAGTGGAACTGGATCGTCTAAAGGCGCCGACTTCTGTCAACAAAAAACGCGGAACCCCGGTTGACCTGGGGTCCCGCTATTTCAAGCGTGGCGTTATATGGATCTACATCACCGTGAGGGACGACACAGGCGCTACGCTGATGACCTACATTGCCAAGGTTTCCGACAAGTTGCTGTAGCTGCCGAGAGTCGAGGTTGCATCATCCGGCCCTGGTGACGGTCTCACCTCGGAGTCCTCGTAACAAGCCTCCCGTGACCCAGTGTGCCTCATGCGCCGATAGAGGCAAGGCCGTTGCCTCTATCGGCGCCAACCTGGCCCGAACGCCAAGCTATCTCTGCGGTCCTGAAGTCCAATGCTCAAGAGGCTAGGCTGGCGTCCGCTGTGCGGCCCGAGCAAGTCAAAGTAGGCATCCAGCGGCCCTCTCAATCAGTTCTGGAGAAAGCTATGACAGACGAACACGAGTTGATGCTCCGGGCTGTGTTGAGGAACCAAGAGGTGATCATGAATGTCTTGGCTGACCTCCTCACAGGCGCTCCAGGAGACAGACTGGAAGAGCAGCACCGGGACAACACCTTGGCGGATCTCGGCATCTGTGTGGGGTTGACCCACTACTACCTGGAGGACCTAAGAGCGCAGGAGCAGTTCAGGGAAAGCCGGAGGCATACGATGGATTAGACGAACCAGCGCCATGCTTACCAGCCACCCTTCATAGCCTCGATATGTCAAGGATCGCGTGGGCTTCGAACGATGAACCGGCTTCCATACGGATGCTTCGGAGGCGTCATCACCTGCCAAGTCACGGGTGCGAGGAAGGCCGAGGCTTTGCGCGAGGAAGAGCGATCATAGAATCGAACAGGCAAATCGGTGGCGAGAGCTTATCAGCTTCTTCGACCCGCGTTACTTATACGCCTGACCAACATTTGTCGGCCTTGTCCTTTACCAACTCGTCACATCTCACCAGCGCTGGCCTGATGATTTCCTCGTCTAGCACCTGCACTAACTTGTCTACAGAGGGATAGCTGATCGGTGCAAGGACCCACTGCTTATATTTCGTCCACAGACCCTCAAACATTGCAAAGGGAGCTTCGCCCCTCTCAATGATCGGCACCAACGGGACCATGCAATCGGGAACAACGGCTTGAAGGTCCTGGGGCGTGGATCCAGGCGCGGTGATATCGGCGATGATGAAGCGGGACAGGCTAGCGAGCCTGCGAACCGTCTGCGTAAAATCCTTCGTCTCTGGCGTTTCAAAGTTGAAGACGATCGGAAGGTAGTTGCGCTTGCGGATTTCGTCCTGCAGCCGCTCTAGAGTGGCGATCCTATTGTCTTTGAACCGCCCGAACAGCAGCACGCCCTTCTTGCCAATGGTGTCAACGACGTCGGGGATCGTCACGGCGTGCAGGAAGAAGTAGACGAACTGCGCGAACTCGATGTTGTCGACGGAGATCTCGGGCTCATTAATATTAGTGATGGTCAAGTTCTGCTGTTTGGCTTCCTTCAGTGTCAGCCTCGACACTAATACGCCGTGAATGCGGCAGCCGGTGAGATCAGCATTCGTAAGATCTGTTCCTACGAGGGTGGCCATCCTGAGGTTCGCCCTTGTGAGACCCGCCTTCGTGAGATCCGCCCTGGTAAGGTCCGTCCCCGTGAGGTCCGCCTCGGTGAGGTCTGCTCCGCTAAAGTCCGCTCCAGTGAGGTTCGCTCCCCGAAGGTTCGCCCGAGTTAGCTTCGCCCCGGTGAGCCTCGCCCCAGTGAACGTCGCGTTGCTGAGGTTGGCCCTAGTAAGGTTCGCGGCAAGGAGGTTCGCCCCAGCGAGGTTCGCACCGGCGAGGGTTGCCCCAGTGAGGCTCGCCCTGCTGAGGTTCGCTCTAGCGAGGTGCGCACCCGAGAGGTTCGCTCTGGCGAGCTTTGCCCTGCTAAGGTCAACCTCACCTAGGTTCGCCTTGGTGAGCTTTGCCCTGCTAAGGTTCGCTCTCGTGAGGATTGCCCGAGTGAGGTCCGCTCCGCCGAGGTTCACCTCACTTAGGAGCGCCCCGGTGAGGTCCGGAAGATCGTCAGGGTTCTGGCGACGCCAGTCGTTCCAGAGATCCACCCCCTGCTCGAGCAGAGAAACGTGCGCCCTGTTGGCCATAGGACTCCTTTATATGACGGCACGGCAGCACCGTGCCACCGGTCCCACAGTTTCGATCTGCCGAAGAAAGTACGACGGCGGTGCCCATGCGATGCCCTCCAACGCTGGTCCTGGCCCCTTCTATCTCTCCGGGAGCGCGGTGAGCGGCCATCCTGCCGCCTTCTATGGCCATCGGCAGGCTCGTGCCGATTCCGGGTAAGGACTAGGGCGTGTCTGCAAAGAAGTTCCATGAGCAGCTTGGGGTTCCCATTTATGCAGTGTGACACGCTACGAGTTGACGGCCCGGCAGTGGCAGCACCTTGGGCCGCTTCTTCCGCCCGAGCGGCCACCTTCCGGGCGGCCCAACCACCATCACCGCACCATCTTGAACGGCATTCTGTGGGTTCTGCGCACGGGTGCGCCCTGGCGTGATCTGCCCGAACGCTACGGCCCGGTCGGCACGGTCTCTAGTCGGTTCTACCGCTGGTGCCAGTCTGGTCTCTGGCAGCGTATCCTGTCTGCTCTGCAGGCACAGGCCGATGCCCGTGGGGAGATCGACTGGGGCCTCCACAAAGTGGAGGCCACCATTGTTCGGGCTCATCAGCACGCCGTTGGCGCGCGCCGGGCTGGCGCTATCGGGGGGCGCGAGCGCCTCCGAGGCCGTGCGGTGGCCAGCATCGTGGCCAGTATCGCGGAGGGAGGCCCGCCACCATGGGGCACCAAGCCGCTGTCTTTGCTCCATGATCCTTGCGCGGAAACTGCATTCCCCACGGCTGTCCCTACCTGGGGGGCCTGGACGGCGGTTTTTGAGGGGCACATGTGCCGCACGATTGGTCCACCATGGCACCTGATGGTTGTTCCATACTGCGCGCTATGCAAATTCTCCAACCTCTTGAGGAGGCCGAGCGGCTTGCGTTGGGTCACGGTATACTGCCGGGTTAGGACGATCCCTTTTGTGCAATTTCCGCAGCTACGAGGTGGAGATAGCGTTCCGCTTAGATCCAGCTCCGGTTCTGGGGCGGAAGGGATCTATCGGAGGAGATATGACCTGCTCCCTCCCTAATCGGAACCGGACACCTGACGAGATCCCGCTTGCGGAATGCCTTGGGCGCGAGAGCCAGGAACGTATTACTAACCGCATCCGCCTCGGCGTCCCTTCCCTTGCCTCTGTGAAGATCGAGGCGGATTACATCGCGGAAGCCTGGGCCCACTACGACGACGAGGTGCAGATCCGCGCGATCCAGATTGCCTTCGAAGTGTTGCACCATTCGAGTCCAAATGAGGCTGGTTGAAACGCGTGAATGAGTCCGATTTCCAGCGAATGGTGAAGAAGCTGGCGGAGTTGCAAAATCTGGAAGAGATTGAGGCCCGGTTGGCTCGTCATGGAAGAAGGACCCGCATCACCCTGATCGCGCTAATGGCCCTGGCTGCAATGGCTTTGGCCCTGCTGGTGGGCCATATCCTGGCACCATCATGGTTGGCACTCGGCCACTGAAGCCTTCCATACTGGACGTTATGCGAAAATGCCGACACGGTAAGCCATAGGCGAAAGAGTGCTTTCTGAGGAAGAGACATGACCACCCCTCCCCCTGAACTCGACTGGACCCCCGAGGAGATCGAGTTGGCGGAACGCCTCGGGCAGGACGGTCGTGAGCGCATCCTGTCCCGCATGCTCCTCGGCACCCCTCTTTTGGCCTCCGTCAGGATGGAGGCGGACTACATCGCTGACGCTTGGGCGCACCACCGCAGCAAAGTGCAACTCCGGGCCATTCAGATTGCGTTCGACGTGTTGCACCATTGGAACCTGAATGAGCCTGGTTGACCTCGGTTGCTGCTTCGCCTGAGCCCTGCTCCGTACTGCGTTATGCGAACTTCGCGGTGATTGTTTCAGCCGCGAAGAAGCGGCCTCCATCCACGGATTTGCCCGTCAGAGCAAAAGCGCGAGTGATCGCCAAACAGCCGCCAACAACTGACCCCTGCCTCAGAGTCGATGGTCCAGAACCCCACGGTCAGCCGGAGAACGGGTGGGGCATCATCGTCTATCCAGAGAATAACGGGGGTGCCATCACGTGGTGCGGCGCTGATAGGAGACCAGCCGCCAGCCATGATCTTTCCTGCTCACTCGTCAGCAGGAGCGCCGTGTTCCTCGGCGATCTGTTGAATGACCTGCGCAAGGTCGGCTTCGGCCCGGGTCTGCTCGATGGCCTTGTGGGCCATTTCAATCGTCTCCTCGACCGCCGCATCGAGAGATTGCTTGTTCTGTTCAGCCATGATCCTAGGCTACTCGCCCAATGGGGCCACACATTGGCAATTTGGACCTCAATTGCCACGCCACAGTTTGGCCCCCGAGAGTGCCTCCGAGGCAATGCGGTGATGGCTCACGCGCTCTGGATGAACAGCCTGTACACTGCGGCGAGAGCAACAACCAAGATTGCGCCAATGGCCGCGAAGACCAAAAAATCCGTCAGGACATGACGGAACGGGGAAGCAGCGTTGAAATGGTCTGAGTAAACAGCGGAGAGGTTGTGTACTAGCCCCACCATCGCGCCGGCGCTGCCGCCGCATGACGCGAGAGTGGGATAATCCCATGTCATATCCGTTGCAGGCGTCATGTGCGATCCCGCCATAAGCCCTTATTTGGCTCTATATCGCACCGCCTCGAAAATGGTTGCCGCGCAGCGACCGTCTCTCGGGTGCTCTTTCGTCTAGTGCCATTCCTCTCCCGAGTTACAGCATGGGGCGTGACCGTTCCGGTCCCATATAGACGTTATGAAACGTGCAGACAGCGGCACGGCCTCGCAATCGAGACATCCTGATCCGTACCGAGGGTTATGCGAAGTCACTCGATCCCTGCGCGCAGACGAATTCTCAGTCGATGAAACGCTATCTTATCCGACATGGGGCTAAACATGGGGTCTGCTCCCTGCCGCCACATTAGGATTGTAAATAAATAACCTGATAGTTTTCCATTCCGCTGGTAACATGAACTGGATAGATTCATAGCAGGGATGCCAAACCTGCGATGGTTCAGCGTCGTTAATGGGAGCAGTCCCTATGCTGATTGTGTTCGGGGTGACAGCACTTGTTGGCGCGGTGGTGACATCCATCGTGCTCTGGCCGCTTGGAGCTATTATCGCGCTGCCTGCCACATCATTTGCAGGATGCTTGCTGGTGCTCGTGGTAGCGGTGGGAGTGCGAGTGTCTCAAGCAGCAGAACCGCAAAATGAGTTCGCCCGCCCAGAGCGCAGCTGCCTTTTCGAGACGTCCGGGCTGGCGTGCCGAAGCAACCCTGACACAACGTCTATATTGTTGAACCAACGGGAATTCTCATTATGTCCGAGGCACGGAAGTCGACGAACCCCCCGCAGTCCCCTGTTCCTGACCCTCGTGCTGGCGAGGTTCCGCACCGTCGCCACTCGGCCGTCATGGACTCCGCGCGGCGGGCGGGCCTGCAGAGCGGCGAGAACCGTCGCATTGCAGGGCAGGTTCATGATGCCTTGAATTAAGCCGCCACCGAGCAGTCGGGCCTCACGTCCGATATGGAGCTTCTCCGATACGCTCTCGCTAAGGTGGCGCTCGAGAATGATTTCGACCTCAAGATCCTGGTGCTCAAAGGACGTTTCCATACCCTTGCATGGATTTGGATATCCATCTATGACTTTATGGATATTCTTATACGGCAAGAGGTCAGGATGCCCCTCTATATCAAGGATAACAGAACAGCTGACCTTGTTGCGCAACTCGCTAAGCTTCGAGGATTGACCAAGCAAGATGCTGTTCGCCTTGCCGTTCAGGCCGAGTTGGACAGGGCGCAAAAGGTTGTTCCGCTCCGGGCGCGGGTGCAAGCGCTTCGGGCGGCCTTTCCCCTTCCCCCACCTACCGGCAATATCGCCGACAAAGACTTTTTTGATGACCTGTCGGGGGAGTTGTGACCATCTTTGCGGATGCGTCCGCCCTCGTCGCGATCATCACAGCGGAACCGGACGCCGATAGGCTTGTGGACTGGCTTGAGGCAGAACGGGGGCGGCTGTGCTCCCCGGTCTCAGTCTGGGAAACCATGGCGGGGTTGTGCCATAGTTACACGTTCTCTGTTCCGGCTGCGCGCGCCCACGTTCAGCGCTTTCTTGCGACTCTTGAGTTTGAGTGGGTTACTATCGGGGAAGCGGAATACCACCTGGCGTCAGAGGCTTATGCCCAGTATGGCAAGGGACGGCACCCAGCAAAGCTCAACATAGGGGATTGCTTCGCCTATGCTTGCACTAAGAGCAATAAGGCCAAGCTGCTGTTCAAAGGGGATGATTTCACGAAAACCGACATCGCACGTCCGGCCTGATAAAACACCGGCTCCTGTGCGATCAGCCGAATGACAGAGCCTGTCATCGATCCAGCATTGTCTTAACGGGCGTGCCGGGTCAGGGTAAGGACAAGTGTCACATCGCGTGTCATTCATGCTCTGCCCGCTCTCCACAGCCCCGCCGCTAAGCCGAGCACGTCCACCGCCATCCCCTCAGCAACCTTGACATTGTTTAACAAAATCTTTAATTTGTTGAACAAATAGGAGCTCTCACGATGCCTGAGGCACAGAAATCAACGAAACGCTCGCAGTCCCTGGTCCGTGAGTCTCTCGCTGGCGAGGCCCCACGCCGCCGTCATGCGGCTGTTATTGACACAGCCCGGCAGGCCGGTCTCCTCAGCGGAGAGAATGGTCGCATCGCAGGACGGGTGAGAGAGACCTTGATCCAAACTGCCAAAGAGCAGTCGGGCCTGACCTCTGACACCGAGCTTCTCGAATACGCCCTCGCCAAGGTTGCGCTTGAGGACAACTTCGGGCCGAAGATCCTGGCGCGCAAGGGACGTGTCTCCAAGGACCTTGATCTTGAGTTTTGATCTTACGGCAGCGTTACGGCGGATCAAGGCCGGACGAATGTCGGGCGCACTCGCCCGCCGCCATGTCGATGATTTGCCCTTCGTTCCTGATCAGATCGAGGCTGGTCCCGAGTTGATGCTCGACACCAGTGTCTACATCGACAACCTGCAAGGCAGGGTGCCGCGCAATGTCGAGGATCTGCTGATCGCTCGCATTTCCAATCATTCGGCGATTTGTTTAGCAGAACTGACGCATCTTTTTGGACGTCTCGATCCTCACCATCCCGAAACGCGGTCCGCCCTGAGAGAACTGCGGGGTGTGATTGAAGATGACATCCCGCATCATCGCCTGACGGCGCCGTCCGCGCGCGCTTTCGGCGAAGCCGGAATGCTGGCGGGTCTCACCATACGCCTGACTGGCCGCTCCAAGGATCAGGCTCTTTTGAACGATGCGCTCCTCTACCTTCATGCTCTTGAGCGTGGCTGTGTCGTCCTGACCCGCAACCTCGCTGACTTCGACATGTTTCACCAGCTTGTGCCAACGGGCCACGTGCTCTTCTACCGTCAAGCTTAATTCAGTCGGTCAACGCACGAAACATTCCCCGCAGCATCAGCGCCTAGCCGCCCGCGAGGCATTTCGGTGGCGTGGAAAGCGTCTCCTCTTTAAGGTCTGACTCACCCATGAGAGCACTGCAGGTCGCGCCATCGACCTTTGATTCGAAGTCCTCTGGATACCGACATCATCAGCCCTGCCATCTAACCGTTGCCGCCTGCAACGTGGATTTCCCCCGTCTTACTCGCTCGGTACGATCTTGCCCGACAGGGTCTGCTTCTACCGGCCCTCTCTGCCGAAGGGCAGCGGCCGCTTCGGTTCATCGGCGCCAATGGGCCGGATTCCCTGCCGCTTGGCCCTTGCGGCGAGGTGGTGATCGTCCGGCGTTCTCGCGAGAGTGCTGGCCTCATGCGATGGCGCCACAATAGAGAGCGCATCCACGCCACCCGGTTCCAAGGCGCGAATGTACTGGACTTACCATCACGCCCGGCCACCAAGGAGTCACGGGATTGACACCAACGCCAAAGGATCCAGCAAGTCAACGGGTGGTATACTCCCTCGCAATGCCCGGCACGCCTGACATTGACCGCTCCGAAGGGTCGCAGCCTTGAACCTGCAGAGGATCACCGCTATCTTACTTCCGTCTTACCTAATACAGGGTGGACCACAATGCCAAATGCCGGGCGGCTGACAACGAAAGTCTCCACCAAAGGACAGGTGATCCTGCCGAAGTCCATCCGGCAGGATCGGCGCTGGAGCCCTGGAACCCGTCTGATCGTTGAAGACACACCAGATGGCGTGCTGCTGAAGGCGGCACCCGTGTTTGCTGCCACCCAGCCGGACGATGTGTATGGCTACCTTCCCTCGAAGGGGCCCCCAAAGTTCCTAGAAGAGATGCAGGCCAGCATCGTGGCTGAAGCACAAAGACGCCATGCTCGCGATTGATACCGACGTGATCGTCCGGTTCTTGACCAGCGATCATCCAGAGCAATCACCGCGAGCCAGGACACTGATCGACACCCATGACGTGTTTGTCTGTACGACCGTTCTCCTCGAAACCGAATGGGTCCTGCGCGGTGCCTATGGCTATCCCCCAGCTCAGGTTGGGGCGGCCCTTCGTGCCTTTGCGGGGATGCCACAGGTTACGCTCGAGGACCCCACCGTAGCCGCGACAGCTCTGGACTGGATGGCGAGAGGAATGGACTTCGCGGACGCTCTCCATTTGGCAAAGTTCGAGGGCTGCACAGCCTTTGTCAGCTTCGACAAGCAGCTCGAAAAAGCAGCCAAGTGGCTCAGTCAGGTTGAGGTTCGGCGACCCTAGTTTGCCCGTGGCCCAAGCGCGCGAGCATGCTGCAACCCGGATCAGCGTGGAACGATCTTGCCGGACAGAGTCCGTTTCCACCGACTCGCCTTGCCGAAGGGCAGCGGCCGTTTGGAAGCATCCGCGCCGATGTGCCGGATCTTCTGGCGCTTGGCCCGCGCGGCGCGGCGATGATCGTCTTGAGTTTTCGCAAGGGCGCATGCTTCATGGGCCGGCGCCATATTGGCTAGTTCGTCTGCACCTCCGAGTTCCAGGGCCCGAATGTGCTCAACAACCCACCGCTCGCGCACCCCATCGATCGCTTGATCGCACAAGGCGCAGACACCGGCCGCCCTTTCCCATAGGGTGAGGCGCCGGTGCGGCGTGAGTTTCTTGCGCGCGGTTGTGCCCACATCGGTGATTTGGACGAATGGCATCGAACCCTTACCCATCGACCTTGTGCATGGGAGGCCCGTCATCAGGTGGGTGAGGCTGAAACTCAGGGCCGAGAAGATCGATGGCCTGGTGGACCAGATGGTTCCACTCCCGACAAATGCGTTCATACTGCTCAAGGAGACGGGCGAACGCGCGCTCGCGGTCCGGGTCAACCCGAACCAAACGCGCCTTGACGCCCAGCGAGGCAACTGTCCTTGATGCTGCCTTAGAGGCAACGTGGGAGACCTGCGCTGGTGGCCTCTGGCCTGTCCGCGATGCCTTCGCCATGTCGAACCCCTCCAACTTGGCTTGTGAACGATATATTGTTAGTAAGAATATGTCAAGGGGCTTACATCGGCTGGTTTTGCCATAGTTGCTAGGACGCGGCCTTCTAGGCAGCGCGAACTCAACGAGGGTGGCAACAGTCGTTAAGCCCAGCGCATTGCGCTCGGGTTGAGCTAGTGGGCCAGAGAGGTCTGTAATCGGTATGGTGGGCGGGAGCGGTGGGGTGTTTGCACGCGGCAGCTTCTGCCAGAACTGCCTAGTTACAACACTGATCTTGACGGCATTTCAGCATGGACTAAGTTCGACGGACTAAGTTCAAAGGGATTGCCATGCACATCGTCAACATTCATGAGGCAAAAACTCATCTGTCACGCCTGATCGAGAAAGCCGCCCGCGGCGAAGCCTTCGTGATTGCCAAGGCGGGCAAGCCCCTCGTCAAGGTCACGGCTCTAGACACGCCTACCCCGGGGCAAACCCGGCGCTTTGGCTTCCTGGCGGGGCACATCTCAGTTCCGGCTGATTTCGACCAGATGGGCTCCGCCGAGATCGAGCAACAGTTTGCAGGCGATGCCTCATGAAGGTGCTGCTCGACACCCGTCTGCTGCTCTCGGCTGCCGGCGGGTCCAACCAACTGTCATCCGCCGCAAGATCGTGGCTGGAGGATCCTCAGAATGAGTTGATCTTCAGTCCGGCAAGCCTGTGGGAGGTTGCCATCAAGCGTAGCCTCGGACGCGCGGATTTCCATGTCGATCCGCGGTTGTTGCGGCGCGGCCTGTTAGACAATGGTTATGGCGAGCTTCCCATCACGAGCGTGCATACTGTGGAGGTTGATGCCCTTCCTGCCTTGCACAAAGATCCGTTCGATCGGATTCTCATTGCCCAGTCGATCGTCGAGGGCATGATGCTTCTCACGTCTGATGTGATCGTCGCTCGCTATCCTGGTCCGATACAGCTTGTTTGATGAATGCAAGCGCTTGGAGCCGTAGTCGATGGCAGTCCCGGAATGCTGGTCCGCGGCGCTGTGCCGGTGATTCTATCGTCATACCAGTCCCATTATGATCTATCTTATTGTTGTAACGTTTCATTGATTATATCTGCGCCTGTTCGAAATCGCGGTTGCCACTTTCTCAGTAATGCAGGCCTCTTTTTGTGCGTAGTGAGCTTGCATACGAAGAATCGAGAGATTTAGCCCCAAGCTGGCAGAACGAACCCAACTGAGAGCCTGCGCTTACTGAGGCTGGTTGCGCTGTTGTTAGAGGCCTCGGGTTGGAAGGGATCACTTCAGGAGGCCAGGTTAGCGGATTGTGTTGGATCCAACTTGGGTCGGAAGCGGCCGAAGCCCCAGCCACCGCGGGGGCAACGCTTAGCTTTGAGCCAGCAAGGGCCGCAGCCGAGGTTGACAGACGGAGCTAAGCCCACACGTCTGCGCTGATCTTCCAGCCCGATCTGGGATTGGCAGCACCGGTGCAAAGGTCAGGAAATTGGAGTAGGCAAGAGGGTATGCAGCCTTGACCTCAACTTTGGCAAGGCTGTGCCCTCCCCGGGAGCGACACCCGCGCTTCGTCTTGTCGGAACTTTGCTGCACGAGAATTTGGTGGAGCCGAGCGGGATCGAACCGCTGACCTCGTGAATGCCATTCACGCGCTCTCCCAACTGAGCTACGGCCCCGCCGAAATCCCCTCGACCGCAAAGGACCCCTGAAGGGGCTCTGTCGGCCAGGGCTGGGAAATGGTGCCGCAAGAGGGATTCGAACCCCCGACCCCCTCATTACGAATGAGGTGCTCTACCAGCTGAGCTATTGCGGCGTTGCGATCATGTGATCGAAGAGGGCGACCTCATAGCCTCTCCCCTGGCGCTTGGCAAGGGATTTGACAGAGGGGGCCCGGTCTCGGACCGCCCTACCAGATCGAGAAAACCCCGCGCCGGGCAGGGGCGGCCTCCCTGGGTTTCGGCACGTCCGGCGGCGTGACCGGAAAGACGACGGGCTCCGGCCGGGGGGCGGGAGGCCCCTCCCTCGCCTCTTCACTGGCCTCGTCCCTCACCTCCGTCACCGGCGCTTCGACGCTCTGGGCCTTCTCCTCCGGCGGGGGATCGGCCGCGATGGCGGGCTCGACGGGAGGAGGGGGTTCCGGCGGCGCGTCGGCCACGGTGATGGACAGGGGCTTGGCATGGTCGTCGAGATCCGCCGTGACGTCGTCGCTCATGGCGCGTTCGGGCGCCACGAGCACGTCCGGCGGCGCCTGCCACACGAAGGCGTCAAGGCGGCCGGTGACCGGCGAGATCGGCGCCCATTGGTCGGACACGATCCCGTCGGCGATCCAGGCCGGGTCCCGCGGGGCGCGGGTGGCGCGGGCGAGCCATTCCCGGCCCCGGCCGGTGGAGCCGTGCTCGGCCTGTTCCAGGTCCGACATGAGAAGGCAGACCCGCATGGTCGGCCGCTCGGCGGTAAGCGGCGCGAGCGCCTCGCGGGCGCGGTCGAACTCCCGCGCCTCCAGGGCCGAGCGGGCCACGGCCAGCCGACCCTCCGGCGCGCCGCCCGAGAGCTTGAGCAGGGTGGTGGCCCGCTTGAGGCGGTCGAGGGCCGAATCGCCGTGCCGGAGGTTGAGATAGACCTCGGCCAGATCCGGATGGGGCAGGCTGCGCCAGGCGGTTTCCACCACCTTGGCGGCCCGCCGCAGGTCGCCCTTCCGCGACAGGAGGCGGCCGGCGAGCGTCGCCGCCGGAACCAGGTCGGGCGCGAGCTTGATCGCGTCGGACGCGCTCCTGAGCGCCCCTTCCGGGTCGTTCTCGACCCGGTCGAGGGCGTCGGCCGTGAGCAGCACCGCCCGGTGGCGCTTGGCCGTGGCCTTGTCGAGGAGCCCCAGCGAGGTGCGCCGCTCGACGGACTCCAGGGCCCCGCGCCAGTCCCGCTCGGCGCAGCGCGCCTCCAGGATCGCGTCGCTGGCCCAGGCGGCGGCGGGCGCGAGGCGCACGGCCTCCAGGGCAAATTGGCGGGCGGCGGGCGCGTCGCCCCGGCGGCGGGCCTCGACGAAAAGGCCGCGCAGGCCGAGAACCCGGGTCTCGTCCTGGTCCATCATCTGCGTGAAGGCGGCCTCGGCCGCGGACCGGTTGCCGGACACTTGGGCGGCCTGCGCCTTGAGGAGAAGCGTCAGAGGCTCCTTGCCGAGAAGCCGCTCGGCCTCGTTGGCGTAGCGCCGGGCCGCGATGGTGTCGCCCGCGCCCACCGCCACCATGCCGCGGGACACGGCCTGATAGCCGCGGGAGCGGCGCCGCGCCCGGGACGCGAAGGTGAGCCGGGAGGGAAGGCGCAGGAGCCCCGACACCGCCGACCACAGGATGGCGAGCGCCAGGGCGAGGCCCGCCAGCCCGATGGCGGCCACGGCCACGGAGGTTTGCAGCTCGTAGCCGCCAAAGGTGACCAGAACCGTGCCCGGCCGTTCGGCGAGCCAGACCGCGCCGAACGCCGCGACGCAGAGAAGACCGATGAAGACGAGTGCGCGCCACATAGGGGCCTGTTCTCCTTGTTACTGCGCCGTCTGGTTGAGGGACGCGAGAGCGCCCGCGGCAATCGCCTGCGAGGCTGCTAAAGCTCCTGCGACGGCCTTGGCCTGGCGGCCCCATTCCTCGGTCGAGCGGCGGGCCGGCTCCGGCAAGGCCTCCCAGGCCGCCGCCGCCTCCGCCACATTGCCCCGCGCCAGCGCCTGCTCGATGCGGGCGACAAGGCTTGGAACGCCCGTGGAGCCAGGTTCGTTCACCTGGCGCACGGTGACCACCTGATCCACCATGCGCAGCAGCCGCTCGCTCCAGTCGCCGGTGGCGGCGCGCTCGTCGCGCAGGATCACGGCGCCCAAGGGCTTGAAGCCTTGCGCCAGGGCGGCGGCGGTGGGGGCTCCTCCTTGAGCGAAGGGCTCGAGGGCGGCGAGGCGGCCCGCGTCGGTGCCGGCTTTCCTCAAGCCCTCCAGGACCTCCCCATAGGGCGTCCCGTTGCGCAGGGCCTCGTTGAGGCGATCCGAGAGGATGACCCGGATTCCGGCCTGGCTCGCCGCCTCCGCCCCGCGGTTCTCGTCCGAGAGCTGACGGGAAAGGGCGGCGAGGCGCTGATCCTGCTCGCCGATGCGTCGCTCTCGCTCGGCGGCGCTCTGGTCCCGCTCGGCCACCCGCTGGTCCAGCTCGGCGATCCGCTGCTCGAGGACCTGCGCCGTGCTGCCCGCATGGGCGGCATTCTGCGCGGCGGCCTGAAGCTGGCCCTCCAGGGCCGAGAGGCGGCCGGAGAGCTCCGCGAGGGCGGCATCGTTCTGCGGCGCGGGAGCGGGCGGCGCAGGAGGCGGCTGCCGGTTCAGGGCTTCCTCGGCCCGGGCCGAGGCCTGCTCGGCGGCGCCCTGGACAGCCTGGAGCCGCTCGTCCACGGCCCCGCGGGCAGCCTCGAGCGCCCGGATGCGGTCCTCGACCGCCTGAAGGCTCACGGGCGCCTGGGAGGCCTGCTGCTGGCCAAGGGCGCCGATGCGCTGTTCGAGCTGCGCCAGCCGCTGATCGTTCTGCGGCGCGGGAGCCCGGGCGGTCTGCTGCCAGGTCTGGAGGCCATAGATCAGCCCGGCGCCCACGAGGCCGCCGAGCAGGCCCGACCCGATCAGGGCCGCGGGGGACGTGCGCCGCTCGGGCCTCGACGGGGGCGGCTCGTCGGGCGGGGGCCTGTCCTGGAAGGCGGGCTCCCTGGAACCGGGCTCCTTGAGACCGGGCTCCTGCGCCGCCTCCTGCCCCATGGACTCATGCGGCGGCGGCTCCACGGGGGAGACCTCCGGTCCGATGGAATCGGTGCCCGCAGCCGAATCGAGGCTGGCCTCGGGGCTTGCCGCCGCGTCGTCGAAGGCGCGCTCGGCTTCCGCTACCACGGTCTCCTCGGGCGCCATCCCGTCCCAATGCTGGTCCTTCTCGTCCGGGCGGCTTGCGCGGTCGTCGACGACGGTCGCCTTCAGGTCGATGGTCGCCGGCTCTCGCGCCGGCTTCCTGCGGGAGGATTTCGGGGGTCTGGGATCGGATGAGTCGGTCACGGGTCACTCTTGGTGGTGGATTCTCGGCAGGTCAGACTGGAGTGCAATTGAGGCAAGCTTGAGCGCAGCCTTTCGTTCCTTCGCAAAAGCGTGATCCCGAAGACCGGCGCATCAGTCGGTTCATGCTCCTCCGCCCTGGCAAAGATCCCTCAGGAGGAAATCGTAGACGAAGCGGCCGCCCGCGTCACGGGAGGCCGTCGAGCAAGCCCAGGAGCGCGTCCTCGGTAGGCCGTTCCGCATTCAGCGTCGGGACGCCGGCCGCCTCCAGGGGTGCGGCCGCGTCCGCCGACAGGCAGAGATGCGGCAGGACGCGGAGTGCGGATTCCAGGCCCGCCTGCTCTGCCAGACGAACGAAAAGCCCTGCGCTCCGGCGGGAATAATGGAGCGCCGCGCCGATTTGGCCAGCCCGCAAGGCCGCAATAGTCGCCGGCGGCAGGCCCTGGACGGCCCGCGCCTCGTAGGCCTCCCATGGCCGCACGACGAACCCGGCCGCGCGAAGGGACGCGGCCGGCTCCTCCTTGCGGTGGCGGGCGGCCACATGGAGAAGCGCGAGGCCGGGGCTCAAGGTGTTTCGTATCAGCCCAGACAGGGAAGGAGCATCCCCCTCCCCCGCGACCACGCGGGCGAAGCCCGCCTCCCGCGCCGCGTCCGCCGTGCGCTCCCCCACGGCGAAGACGGGCTTCTGCTTGTCGGCCAGGCGGGACAGGGCCGCCCCCGCATGGGCGCTGGTGACCACGAGCGCATCGTAGGAGCCCTCAGGCATGGGTTCGCCCGTGGGCACGATCTCGATCACCGGCGCGAGAACGGCCTCATGGCCCCGGGCGGCGAGTTTCTCCGCCGTACGCCTGGCATCGTCCCTTGCCCGGGTGACGAGAACCCGCATCAGGGGTTGAGGAAGCCGGCCGGCATCCGGCCCCGCAACTCGCTGCCCGCGTCGCGCCCCAGGGCCACCGCGTCCGCGGGCGAGCCGCGCCGCGCCGTCTCCAGGCTCTCGGACCCGTCCGGGCGCAGGACGAGGCCGCGGATCTCGAGCTCGCCGCCGACGAGGCGCGCGTGACCTGCAATCGGCGTGCGGCAGGAGCCGTCGAGGATGGTGAGAAACGCCCGCTCGGCGGCGAGCGCATGGCCGGTGGGGGCGTCCAGGATGGGATCGAGGGCCTGCCTCACGCGCTCGTCCCCGGCCCGGATCGCCACCGCGATGGCCCCCTGCCCGACCGCGGGCAAAAAGTCGTCCGTATCGAGGATCGTGGTCACGTGATCCGTGAGGCCTAGGCGGCGCAGGCCCGCCATGGCAAGCAGGGTCGCATCGACCTCGCCGCGCTCCAGCTTAGCGAGGCGGGTCTGCACGTTACCGCGCAGCAGCGTCACCCCGAGATCGGGACGCAGGCGGCGAACCTGCGCCTGGCGGCGCAGGGAGGCCGAGCCCACCGTCGCGCCCGGCGGCAGGTCATGCAGGCTCTTGAAGCGGCGGCTGATGAAGGCGTCGCGCACGTCCTCCCGGGGCAGGAAGCCCGCGATGGCGATGCCCTCCGGCAGGGCGGTCGGCAGGTCCTTGGCGGAGTGCACGGCCAGATCGATGGAGCCCTCCAGCAGGGCGATGTCGAGCTCCCGGGTGAACAGCCCCTTGCCGCCCGCCTCCGACAGGGGCCGGTCCTGGATCGCGTCCCCCGTGGTCTTGATGATCGAGAGCGGCAGGGTCTCCACCGCCCAGCCATGGGCGGCCACGAGCCGGTCCTGCGTCTCGTGCGCCTGGGCCAGCGCCAGGGGACTGCCGCGCGTGCCTATGACCAGGATCGATGAAGCGGCCATGCGGGCTGGATTCTCCTCGGGTGATCGAACGGGTCGAGTTCTTTTGTCCGCCAGGACCGTGCGAAATCAAGGGATTGCCTTGAGAAATCAAGGATCGCCTTGAGATCGGCGTTTGATCTTGTGCGGCGCGGCGGACTATAGGGGGAGGGAGACGGGCCGGAAAGCTCGAAACATCACGTAGCAGCGACACCCAGCATCATGCGCATTCTCGGAATTGAGACCACCTGCGACGAGACCGCGGCCGCCGTGGTGGGCATCGGCTTCGACGGACGGGGCGAGATCCTGTCCAACGAGGTCTTGAGCCAGATCGCCGAGCACGCCGCCTATGGGGGCGTGGTGCCGGAGATCGCCGCCCGCGCTCATGTGGAGGTGATCGACCGCCTCATCGCCCGGGCCCTGAAGAACGCGGGCTGCGCGATGGGGAGCATCGACGGCATCGCGGCCGCTGCAGGCCCCGGCCTCATCGGCGGGGTGCTGGTGGGGCTCACCACCGCGAAGGCCATGGCGCTGGTCACCCGCAAGCCTCTCCTGGCGGTGAACCACCTGGAGGCCCATGCGCTCACCGCGCGGCTCACCGACGGCATCGGCTTTCCCTATCTGCTGCTGCTCGCCTCCGGCGGCCACACCCAGCTCGTGGCGGTCAAGGGCGTGGGCGATTACGTGCGCATCGGCACCACCATCGACGACGCCATCGGCGAGGCCTTCGACAAGGTGGCCAAGATGCTGGGCCTGCCCTATCCGGGCGGGCCGCATGTGGAGCGGGAGGCCGCGGGGGGCAACCCGGAGCGCTTCAGCCTGCCCCGGCCCATGCTCGGGCGGCCCGAGCCCGATTTCTCCCTATCGGGTCTCAAGACCGCCCTGCGCCTGGAGGCGGAGCGCATCGCGCCGCTTGCCGCGTCCGACGTGTCCGATCTCTGCGCGGGCTTCCAGGCCGCCATCGTGGACGTGGTGGTGGACCGCACCCGCGTGGCCTTACGCCGGTTCCGGGAGATCGCGGGCCATCCCACCGCCCTTGTGGTGGCGGGCGGCGTCGCCGCCAACCAGGGGATGCGCCAGGGGCTGCACCGTCTTGCGGTGGAAACCGGACTCAAGCTCGTGGCCCCGCCCGCCTCGCTCTGCGGCGACAACGGCGCCATGATCGCCTGGGCCGGGCTGGAGCGCCTGCGGCTGGGCATGATCGACGACATCACCGCCCCCGCCCGTGCCCGCTGGCCCCTGGACACCAGCCGCGACGAGGCCGGAGCCAAGGCCTGATGCCTCCGGTATCCGGTCCCATCGGCATTGCCGGCGCGGGCGCCTGGGGAACGGCGCTGGCCAATGCGGCCGCCTCGGCCGGACGCGATGTGGTGTTGTGGATGCGCTCCGCCGGGCAGGCCTCCGCCCTCGCCGGGAGCCGCACGAACGAGCGCTGCCTTCCCGGCATCCCCCTGCACGACCGCATCACCCCTACCGCCCGCCTCGCGGATCTGGCCTCGACCGGCGCGGTTCTTCTCGTCACCCCCGCGCAGACCACCCGGGAGATGGCGGCGGCGCTCGCCGGCCTTCTCCCGCAGGAGACGCCCCTGGTGCTCTGCGCCAAGGGGATCGAGCGGGGCAGCCATGCCTTTCTGTCCGACGCGGTGGAGGAGGTGCGGCCCGGCGCGCCCGTGGCGGTGCTCTCCGGCCCCAGCTTCGCCCAGGATGTGGCCCGGGGCCTGCCCACCGCCGTGACGCTGGCCTGCCGGGACGCTGGCCTGGCCGAGACCCTCGCCGCCGCCCTCTCGGGCCCCACCCTTCGCGTCTACCACCGCGGCGACGTGCGCGGCGTCGAGATCGGCGGGGCCGCCAAGAACGTGCTGGCGATCGCCTGCGGGGCGGTGGCCGGGCGCGGCCTCGGCGAGAGCGCGGGGGCCGCCCTCATCGCCCGGGGCTTTGCCGAGCTCCTGCGCTTCGCCCGCGCCTATGGGGGCGAGGCCGAGACCCTGATGGGCCTGTCGGGCCTGGGGGACCTGGTGCTCACCTGCTCCTCGGCCCAGTCGCGCAACTTCGCCTTTGGCCTGCGCCTGGGCCAGGGCATGGCGCCCGAGGCTGCCTCCGGCGGCAAGCTGGTGGAGGGCGCGGCCACCGCGGGCGCCCTCGTGGCGCTCGCCCGCGCCAGATCTGTCGACATGCCGATCGCCGAGGCGGTGGAGCGAATCCTGAGCGGCGCATGGACCCTGGACGAAGCGGTCGATGCCCTCATGAACCGTCCTGTCAAACGAGAACACTAGAGAACGACCCGAATGGCCCACTGGCTCTACAAATCCGAACCCTCCGCCTGGTCCTGGGAGCAGCAGGTGGCGCAAGGCCCGAAGGGCACCCCTTGGAACGGGGTGCGCAACCACTCGGCCAAGCAGAACCTGATGGCCATGAGGCGCGGCGACCGGGGCTTCTTCTATCATTCCAACGAGGGCAAGGCCGTCGTGGGCATCGTGGAGGTGATCCGGGAATACTACCCCGACCCCACGGACGAGACCGGCCGGTTCGGCATGGTCGACGTGAAGGCGGTCAAGGCCCTGCCGAAGCCCGTGACCCTGGAGGCCATCAAGGCCGAGCCGGGGCTTTCGGCCATGATCCTGGTCAACAATTCCCGCCTGTCGGTGCAGCCGGTGACCGAGGAGGAATGGGCCATCGTGTGCCGGCTGGGCGGGGTTCAGGGAGGGGCCGGCGCAAAGCGGTAATGCCCCGTGATCGGAAAGGCGAAAAGCCGGTCCTCCTCGCGGGCTCCGGCCCCGATGTTGTGGATCACCAGCGGTCTTGCCCCATCGGCGCTGCGCCGGTCCGAGACGATGCCGATATGCGGAAGGTTTCCGGGCAGCATCTGGGTGACCAGATCCCCCGGCTGGTAATCGGCCGCCTTGGACGTGACCGGCAGGGACACGCCCTTACGGCGGAAGAAGGCCTGGAGATTAGGCACGCGCCGGTGGTCGATGTTGGGATCGGGGCGCTTCAATCCCCATTGCGCCGGGTAGGCCGTGAAGGAGGACCGCATGTCCTCGTGAACCAGCTTCTGGAGATCGACGCTCAGGGCGGAGCGGTAGGCGCGAACCACCACATCGGTGCAGACGCCGCGCTCCGGAGGAACGTCGCCTCCTGGATAGGATATTCGGACATAGGCCGGATCGTACGCGAGCGTCACGCCGATCTGGGCTCTGGCGGCCCCTACCAGCCTCAAGGCCGGATCGTCGTCTCCCGCGTAGGCCGCGCGCGCACTGGGGAGGATCGGCAGGAGCAGGAGGGCGCCCAGCAGAGCGCGGCGGGTTCTTCGGTTCATCGGTTCGGCAATCCCAGTCCTCGAACCGAAACGCTACAATATGGCGATAGGGCGACGCGGTGCCAAAGATCACCGCGCGTCGGTTCCCGGCCGGACGCCAAAAGTAGCAAAGACCAAAGTCCGATCTGCGGCCGCTTGCCGGACCCCTCTCTCTTTCCGTAAACCTAACCCTAAATACGCCGCCACAAAGAATCTGGGAGAAGCGTCATGGAAGAGAAGATCTACGACGTGCCGTCCGAATGGAGCCACCGGGCCTACATGGACGAGGCCGGGTACCGCGCGAAATACGAGGCCTCCGTCAGGGACCCGGAGCGGTTCTGGGCCGAGGAGGCCAAGCGCATCCACTGGTTCCAGGAGCCGACCCGGATCAAGAACACCAATTTCGGCCCCGACAACGTGGCGATCCGCTGGTTCGAGGACGGGGTCACCAACGTGGCCTATAACTGCGTCGACCGGCACCTTCACACCCGGGGCGACCAGGTGGCGATCATCTGGGAGGGGGACGACCCGGGCGAGTCGAAGCGGATCACCTACCGCGAGCTTCATGCCGAGGTGGGCCGCATGGCCAACATCATGCGCAATCGCGGCGTCTCCAAGGGCGACCGGGTGACGATCTACATGCCCATGATCCCGGAGGCCGCCTACGCCATGCTGGCCTGCGCGCGGCTGGGCGCAATCCATTCCGTGGTGTTCGGCGGCTTCTCGCCGGATTCGCTCGCCAGCCGCATCCAGGACGCCAAGTCGGCCTTCGTCGTCACTGCCGACGAGGGTCTGCGCGGCGGCCGCAAGGTGCCGCTGAAAGTGAACGTGGACGCCGCCATCGAGCGGGTCGGCGCGGGCGTGGTGGACCACGTGCTCGTGGTGCGCCGCACCGGCTCCCCCGTGAACATGGAGCCCGGCCGCGACGTCTATTACGACGAGGCCGCCGCCCAGGTGTCCGACGATTGCCCCTATGAGGAGATGAACGCGGAGGACCCCCTGTTCATCCTCTACACCTCCGGCTCCACGGGCACCCCCAAGGGGGTGCTGCACACCACCGGCGGCTATCTGGTCTATGCGTCGATGACGCACCAATACGTGTTCGACTACCACGACGGCGACATCTATTGGTGCACGGCGGACGTGGGCTGGGTGACGGGCCATTCCTACATCCTCTACGGGCCCCTGGCGAACGGGGCCACCACCCTCATGTTCGAGGGGGTGCCCACCTATCCGTCGATCTCCCGCTTCTGGGAGGTGATCGACAAGCACAACGTCAACATCTTCTACACCGCCCCCACGGCCATCCGGTCCCTCATGCAGGCGGGCGAGGACCCGGTGAAGAGGACCTCGCGCAAGTCCCTGCGCCTGCTGGGAAGCGTCGGCGAGCCGATCAACCCGGAGGCCTGGGAATGGTACCACCGGGTGGTGGGCGACGGCCGCTGCCCCATCGTCGACACCTGGTGGCAAACCGAGACCGGCGGCATCCTGATCACACCGCTGCCCGGCGCGACCCGGCTGAAGCCCGGCTCGGCCACCCGGCCCTTCTTCGGTGTCAAGCCGCAGGTGGTGGATGCGGACGGCAAGGTGCTGGAGGGTGCTTGCGAGGGCAACCTGGTGATCGCCGATTCCTGGCCGGGCCAGATGCGCACGGTCTACGGCGACCACGAGCGCTTCGTGCAGACCTATTTCTCCACCTATCCGGGGAAGTATTTTACGGGCGACGGCTGCCGCCGCGACCGGGACGGCTACTACTGGATCACCGGCCGGGTGGACGATGTGATCAACGTGTCCGGCCACCGCATGGGCACGGCGGAAGTGGAATCGGCCCTGGTGGCCCATCCCAAGGTGTCGGAGGCCGCGGTGGTGGGCTATCCGCACGACATCAAGGGCCAGGGCATCTACGCCTATGTGACCCTCATGGCGGGCGAGCAGCCCACGGAGGACTTGCGCAAGGAGCTCGTGGCCTGGGTGCGCAAGGAGATCGGCCCCATCGCGTCCCCGGACCTGATCCAGTTCGCCCCCGGCCTGCCCAAGACCCGCTCGGGCAAGATCATGCGCCGCATCCTGCGCAAGATCGCCGAGGACGAGTTCGGCTCCCTGGGCGACACCTCGACCCTCGCCGACCCCGCCGTGGTCGACGACCTGATCACCAACCGGCAGAACAAGCGCACGCAGGCGGCGTGATCCCGCTGTCACTTTGAGGCAGCACTCTCTTCCCTCCCCCTTGCGGGGAGGGATCGAGGGTGGGGGTCGTGAAGTCAGAACTCCCCGTGTCGAGAGACAAGCTCGAAGGCTGATACAGCGCCTAACCTGCTGATCACCTCGCCCAGCCTTACCACCCCCACCCCTGCCCCTCCCCGCAAGGGGGAGGGGAAGCCTGCGCCATATCGGCCAAGCATAAGACATCGGACGGCGGGCCATTGCGTCCGACCCACCAAGCTCGCTCCAAAGATGGCGGCTCGTCCTCAAGAGTTCTTGAGCCGTTGGGCCGCTTGCGTAAGATGCAACTCCCTTCAGGAGATGCGCCATGTCGTTGAAACGGCTCTTCACCGAACATCCCGATTCCGTGGGCGAAACCTATGTCGAGCATATGAGGGTGGCCCTGAGCTTCGCCTTTCCCCTCCTGGCGGCCGGCGGCGCGGCGCTGGTTCACGCCTTCCTGCCCTTCCTGTTCCTGAGCACCGCCAGCGCCACGGTCAAACGCCTCCATGCCCGCATGATGAACCGACGTCCTCACCCCGTTTCCCGCAGCGAGCAGGACGGCATGATGGCCTGGGACCCGGTGATCTGACCCGGCCCGGCCGGGAACCTTGAGCATTCCTTTCGCGTCTCACCCTCAGGCCGTCTTGGCAGGAGGGTTCTTCCATCATGAGCGCGCGAGCCGCCTTCGCCTTTGTGCTTGCCGTCGGGATGTGGGGCGGCGCCGCAACACCCGCCTCGGCCCGCGAGGTGGTGCCGTTCCAGGACGGCGTCTCGCCGGGAACCATCGTGATCAGGACCGGCGAGCGGCGGCTCTATTACGTGCGCGGCGACGGCACGGCCCTGCGCTACCGGGTGGCGGTGGGAAGGCCCGGCAAGCAATGGTTCGGGGAGGCCCGCATCGACGGCAAATACGTGCGCCCCGCCTGGTCGCCCCCCGCGGAGGTCAGGCGCGACAACCCGCGCCTGCCCGACGTGATCCCCGGCGGCTCGCCGGGCAACCCCATGGGCGCCCGGGCGCTCACCCTCGACCTCGACGAATACGCCATCCACGGCACCAACCGCCCCGCCTCCATCGGCACCTTCGCGTCCTATGGCTGCATCCGCATGCTCAATGAGGACATCGTGGATCTCTACGAGCAGGTGCATGTGGGAACCCGGGTGGTAGTGACGCCCTGAGCGGGCCCCTTACGGCGGCAGGCCCGTTCGGCTACACCTTTGCGAATGAAACCTCATATCCCCGCCGCAGGCTCCCGCTGGACGCCCCGGCCGGCTCCCGGCTGGCCCGACCGCCTGATCCTGTTCGACGGCGTCTGCGTCCTGTGCTCCTCCTGGGTTCGGTTCGTGATCCGGCGGGACGAGGCCTGCCGCTTCCGGTTCGTGCCGATCCAGTCCTCCCGGGGACGCCAGCTTGCCGACATGCTCGGCATCACCCCGGACGACCCTGAGACCAATGCGGTCATCCTCGACGGCATGGCCTATTTCAAATCCGATTCCGTCCTGATGGCGGCGCGGCATCTGCGCGGGCTGCAGGGGGCCGGGATCCTGATGGCGCTCCCGCGAGGGCTGCGGGACTGGCTCTACGACCGGGTCGCCCGCAACCGCTATGCCTGGTTCGGCCGGGACGAGGCCTGCCTGCTTCCGACGCCGGAGCTTGCGGCCCGTCTCCTGGACCAGCCAGAGGGGGCAGGCCTCCGGTGAGCCCCCGCATCCTGGTGGTCGGCGGCGCTGGCGCCTTCGGGCAGAGGCTCGTGGAGGGGTTGCTCGCGACCACGGAAGCCTCGGTTATCGTCGCAGGGCGCTTCCCCCACCGCCATGAGGATCTGATCCACGCCCTGAAGGAGCGCTACGGACCCCACAGGGTCGAGGCGACGGCTCTCGACCGGGATCGGGCCCTCGACACGCTCCGGGACCTGAAGCCCTTCTGCGTGGTCGATGCCGCGGGGCCGTTCCAGAACGCCGAGCCCCACTTGGCGCGGGCCGCCATCGCGGCGGGCTGCCACTGCGTCGACCTTGCGGACGCGCGGGATTTCGTCGCCCGTTTCGGGAGCCTCGATGCGGACGCGCGGGAAGCCGGCGTGCTCGCCGCCACGGGAGCAAGCTCGACCCCGGCCCTGTCCGGCGCGGCCGTGGCGGCTCTGACCGAGGGGTGGCAGGGGGTGGAGAGGATCGACATCGCCATCTCGCCCGGCAACCGCGCTCCGCGCGGCCTTTCGGTGATCGAGGCCATCCTGTCCTATGCCGGACAGCCGGTCCGGGTCCTGGCCGACGGCCGCTGGACCACGGAGCCGGGCTGGGGCCCTCCCGTCAGGCGAGACATGCCGGGCCTCGGCCCGCGCTGGCTTTCCCTCTGCGAGACGCCCGACCTCGACCTCCTGCCCGCCCGCTATCCCGCCGCCCGCACGGTGCGGTTCCGGGCCGGCCTGGAGCTGTCGATCCTGCATCTTGGGCTGTGGCTGCTCACCTTCGCCGTCCGCTTCCGGCTGATCCGGTCCCTGCGCCCCCTGGCGGCTGCCCTGCGTAGGGCGGCGGCATGGTTCGAGCGCTTCGGCACGGACCGGGGCGGCATGAGCGTCGAGGTTCTGGGCGCGGACCGGGAAGGGCGCGCGACCCGCGCCGTCTGGTCCCTGACGGCGGAGGCCGGCGACGGTCCGAACATTCCGGTTCTGCCGGCGCTTGCCCTCGTTCGCGGCCTGCTCCAGGGCCAGGTGACCGCCACGGGAGCCCGGGTTACAGGCGACCTCCTGCCCCTTGCGGCGATCGAGCGCGAGTTCGGCCGCTTCCGGATCGCGGTGCGGCGCGATGTCGGCTGGCCGCAGGCGAACGGCCTGTTCGAACGGGTCCTCGGGCCCGATTTCGCGCTGATGCCGCCTCTCGTGCGACGGGTGCGTGGCGGGGATTCGATCCGCCTGTCCGGCCGCGCCGCCATCGAGGGCGCCCGGCGCCCGGCGGGCCGGTGGATCGCGCGGCTGTTCGGGTTTCCCGGGGGGTCGCCGGACGAGCCTGCCGGCGTGCTCCTGAAGCGGCGGGGCGACAGGGAGGTCTGGACCCGCCGCTTCGGCCGCTCGTCCTTCCGCAGCACGCTCCATCCGGGCCCTTCGCCGCGACGCCTCTGCGAACGGTTCGGCCCGTTCACCTTCGAGCTTGAGATCGCCGCCCATGCGGACGGCTTCACCCTTGCGGTCGTCGGCTGGCGCATGGGCTTCGTGCGGCTTCCCGCCTCCCTCGCGCCGCGATCCCCCGCAAGAGCCTTCCTCGACGGGGACGGCCGCTATGGCTTCGACGTGGCCATCGCCCTGCCCTGGATCGGGCCCCTGGTCCGCTACCGCGGCTGGCTCCTGCCGGATGAGCCCTAGCGGAGCAAGATCCCGTCGGAACGCCGGAGGTTCCTACCAGTACAGGTCCGCCCGGGTGGGCGGCACGCCGGAGGGGCCGCGGGTGCGCCGGGAGGCGAGCGTCTGGTTGACGCCGATCACTCCGCGCTCGAAGCCCAGGGACACGCCCGCAAGGTAGAGGAGCCAGGCGCGGGTGGTCTCGGGGCCGACCTCCGCCTCGGCCTCGGCCCGGCGCGCGTTCAGGTTCTCCCACCACAGGCGGGTGGTGCGCTGGTAGTGCTCGCGCCAGGCCTCCACGTCGTGCACCTCGAAGCCGAAGCGCTCGAGATTGGCCACCGACATGCCCAGATGGTCGAGCTCCGCCCCCGGGAAGATGTAGCGCATGACCGCCCGGGCCTCGGGCTTGAGGCGGCCGAAGGCCCTGTCCGAGCGCTTCGCGCGCCGGGCGATGGTGTGGTGGAGATAGAGGCCGCGGGGCTTGAGCAGCCGGTGCACGGTCTGGAAATACGTGGGGTGGTTGGCGATGCCCACATGCTCGAACATGCCGATGGAGGAGATCTTGTCGAACTCGCCCTCCATCTGGGTGAAGTCCTTCAGGATCACCTCGACCCGGTCCTGGAGGCCCAAGGCCGCGACCTTCTCCCGCGCCAGGGCCGCCTGCTCCTCGGCCAGCGTCACGCCGGTGGCCTTCACGCCGTAATGCTGGGCCGCGTAGCAGATCAGCGCCCCCCAGCCGCAGCCGATGTCGAGCAGGCGCTCCCCGGGTTTCAGCCGCAGCTTGCGGCAGATCATGTCGAGCTTGTCACGCTGAGCGCGGGCGAGGTCGTCATGCCATTCGGGCTGGAAATAGGCGCAGGTATAAACCATCTCCGGATCGAGGAAGAGCCGGTAGAACGCGTTCGACACGTCGTAGTGATAGGCGATGTTCGCCTTGTTGGTGGAAGGCCTGCCGTCGCGCCCGCCGGTGCCCTCCCGCGGCCGGTCCATGGGGCGGGGCATGCCGGCGGGCGCCCGCAGGAAGAGGTAGGCGGCCTTGAGCGCCTTGCCCTTGCTCAGCCCTTTCAGGCGAGCTCCCACCTTGCCCTGCGGACGCTGCGCCGCAAGATCGAAGAGGCTGCCGTTCCTCAGCTCCAGCAGACCCGCCACATGGGCGTTGATCACCGTGTCGAGCTTCGGCCGGCGCAGGAGGGCTGCGACCACGTTCTCGCGCCCGATCACGATCCGCAGGGCCGACGCGGGCAGGTCGTGCGGAACCACCGATCCGTCCCACAGCTCGAACCCGAATTCCAGGTCGAGCGCCCGATGCGCATCGCCCAGGAGATCGCGCAGGATCTCCAGCCGTTCAGCCCCGCTCACATGGCCCTCCCGTTTTGGGGCACACTAAGCGGGGCTTGGCCTGGAAACAATGACTTAGATGGCGATGCGATTCGAAACTAAGTCATTGTTTTAACGTATCGTCTTGGCCGCGGGACCCGGCCCTTGCGAGGGACGCCCTAGAAGTCGCTGGCGAGACCCTTGACCTCCCAGTCCTCGTAGCGGACGGGCTCCAGCCCGCCGCGGCCCCGGTGCTCCTTCTCCCTGGCGAGCTCCGCCGCGCGGGCGTCGATGTCGAGGCGGCGCTGGGCCGCCTCCTCAAGGGCCCGCCGGGCCTCGGGGGACAGGGCCTTGCCGGGAGCAGCCCCTTTGACGGGGGACGCCTCGTCGGTCCGCCCGTCGAGGCTTTCGGGGGCTGCCCTTGTGCCGAGTGTGTCGTTCGTGCTCATGAAGCGCCTTGTGCCGGTTGTCCGGGGTTGTGGAAGCGGGGCTCTTGGGAGAGAGCTGGACCGATCCCACATAAGCGGTGCGGATGGATTCCTGATCACCACGAGGTGGAGACCCCGATGAACACCGTCAAGACCGCGATGCTGCTGGCGGCGCTCACCGCCCTGTTCGGCGTGGTCGGCTACATGCTGGGCGGCGCGACCGGCATGACGATCGCGCTGGGCCTAGCCGTGGCCACCAACGTGTTCGCCTATTGGAACTCGGACCGGCTGGCGCTTGCCGCCCACCACGCGGTGGAGGTGGACGAGCGCACCGCTCCCGAGCTCGTGCGCATGGTGCGGGACCTGGCGCAACGCGCCGGCCTGCCCATGCCGCGGGTCTATCTCATCGACAACCCGCAGCCGAACGCCTTCGCCACCGGGCGGAACCCGGAGAATGCGGCGGTGGCCGCCACCACCGGGCTTCTGCAAGTGCTCTCCCGCGACCAGGTGGCGGGCGTGATGGCGCACGAGCTCGCCCATATCAAGAACCGCGACACCCTGATCATGACCGTGAGCGCCACCATCGCGGGCGCCATCGCGACCCTGGCCCAGTTCGGCTTTCTCTTCGGCGGGCGCGGCGACGACCGGCCCAATCCCATCGTGATGCTGCTCACCGCCCTGCTCGCGCCGCTCGCCGCCATGATCGTCCAGATGGCGATCAGCCGCGCGCGGGAATACGACGCCGACCGGATGGGCGCGGCCATCTCCGGCCAGCCCCTGGCCCTTGCGTCGGCGCTGGCCCGGATCGCCGGCACGGTGCCCCACATCCCCAACCCGGACGCGGAGAACCACCCGGCCACCGCCTCGCTCTTCATCATCAATCCCCTGTCGGGCCGCGGCATGGACGGCCTGTTCTCGACCCATCCGGCGACGGAAAACCGCATCGCCGCCCTCCAGGCGCTGGCGCAGGAGATGGGAGCCGCACGGCAGGGCGGCTTTTTCCCGCAAGGCCCGTCGAACCCGCCTCCCTCGGGAGGCTTTACGTCACAGGGGCCCTGGGGCTCCACCGCCCGCCGCGGGCCTTGGGGTTGAGCGCACGTGGATGATCGGCAGGAACAAGCGGGCCTCGGCCCCCGGCGGCTCGCCTGGAATGCCGTCTCGGAGACCCTGAAGCGCCGCGTCCCCCTCGACGACGTGATGGACGAGCTCTCGCCGGCGGAGGATCTCCCGCCCCGGGACGAGGCGCTCGCCCGCGCCATCGCCATCGTGACCTTCCGGCGTCTCGGCACCCTGGGCAAGGCCCTGCGCGAGCGGATCGACAAGGAGGCCAAGGACGAGCGCCTGCTGCATCTTCTCGCGGTGGGCGCGGCGCAGATCCTCTATCTCGACGTGCCGGACCATGCGGCCGTGGACACCGCCGTGCAGCTCGCAGGGGGCGACCGCAAGCTCAAGGGAGCAGGCGGCCTCATCAACGCCGTGCTGCGCCGGGTGGCGCGGGAGCGCGACGCCATTCTCGGGCAGGACGATCCCTGGCTCGACACGCCCACCTGGCTCGAGGAGCGCTGGATCGCCCATTACGGCGAAGCCGTTGCCGCGAGGATCGCCGGGGCGCACCGCGCCATGGCCTCCGTGGACCTGACGGTGAGGGAGGACGCGGCCACCTGGGCAGGACGCCTCGGAGGCCTGCTGCTTCCCACCGGCAGCGTGCGCCTGGTGGAGCGCACCGCCATCCGCGACCTGCCGGGCTACGAGGAAGGGGCCTGGTGGGTGCAGGACGCCGCCGCGGCGCTCCCCGCCCGCCTGCTCGGGGCAAGGCCTGGGGAGCGCGTGGCCGATCTCTGCGCCGCCCCGGGCGGCAAGACCGCCCAGCTGGCGGCGGCCGGCGCCAGGGTGCTGGCGGTGGACCGCTCGGCCCGGCGCCTGAAGCGGCTGGAGGACAACCTGGCCCGGCTCGGCCTGACCGCGCAGGTGCGCGCCATCGACGCGGAAAAGCTCGACGAGGCCCCCTTCGACGCCATCCTGCTCGACGCCCCCTGCTCGGCCACGGGCACCATCCGCCGCCATCCCGACGTGGCCTGGACCAAGAGCGAGGACGACATCCGCAAGCTCTCGGGCCTCCAGACCCGCCTTCTCGACAAGGCCGCGGGCCTGCTCAAGCCCGGCGGGCGCCTGGTCTATTGCGTCTGCTCCCTCGAGCCCGAAGAGGGCGAGCGGCAGGCGGAGGGCTTTCTCGCCCGCCATCCGCACCTTGCGCGCAGGCCCGTCGAGCCGGGCGAGGTCGGCGGATTGGCGGAATGCGTCACGCCGGAGGGCGACGTGAGAACCCTGCCGTTCCAGCTTTCCCTCGCGGGCCACGACCGCAGCGGCCTCGACGGATTCTTCGTCGCAAGGTTCGTGCACAAAGGTTCGTGACCTCAAACAACTCCTGCTTACCGGTTGTTAACCAGTCAGCAGGAAGTCCTGCACTAAGCTGACGCCGGTTAAGCATGTGGAAAGGAGCGCCTCGGGTGGATCACGGGCCGGATCGCTGGCGGTTGTATCGGCTTGCCTTTCGCGAGGCGGGCCGCGCCATGCGCGGAGCGGCGGTCCGGAGCGCATCCAAGGCCCTGGGCGCGCCCCAGCCGACGCGGCTGATCTTCGCGCCGCAGGATCTGCGCACCGCCGATCCCACCATCGCCACCGACATCTATTCCGGCTTCTTCGCCTTTGCGGGCCGCGCCATCACCACCAGCGGCCGCTCGCCCTTCGCCTTTGCGCCCCCGAGCCGGGCCTGGGCCGAATCCCTCTACGGGTTCGGCTGGCTGCGCCACCTGCGCGCCGCCGGCACCGCCCTGGCCCAGGCCAATGCCCGCTCCCTCGTGGACGAGTTCGTCACCTCGAAATGGGGCGACAGGCGCATCGCCTGCGACCCGCAGGTGATGGCCCGCCGGCTCATCTCCCTGATCAGCCAGTCGCCGCTGATCCTGGAAGGAGCCGACCACGCCTTCTACCAGCGCTTTTTAAGGATCCTCGGGCAGCACGTGCGCGACCTGGAGCGGCATGCCCGCTCGGGCGCCCTGCCCTATCCGCAGCTCATCTCGGCCATCGCCCTGTGCTATGCGGGCCTGTGCTGCGAGGGACTGGACCGGAACCTGAAGCGGGCGAGCCGCCTCCTCGCCCGCGAGCTCGACCGCCAGATCCTGGCGGACGGGGGGCACGCGAGCCGCAATCCGCGGGTGATCGTCGATCTCCTGTTCGACCTCCTGCCCCTGCGCCAGATGTTCGCCAGCCGCGAGGTGGATACGCCCGAAGCCCTGCTGCGCGCCATCGACCGGATGCTGCCCATGGTGCGCCTGTTCCGGCACGGGGACGGCACCCTGTCCCATTTCAACGGCATGGGGGTCACCGCCACCGACCACCTGGCGACCCTGCTCACCTACGACGACATGCGCAGCCAGCCGATCCATCACGCGCCCCATTCCGGCTACGAGCGCCTGGAGGCCGGCCGCACCCTGCTGGTGGCCGATGTGGGGCCCGCTCCGCCGGTGGCCCTCTCGACGGAAGCGGGAGCCGGCTGCCTGTCCTTCGAGTTCTCCAGCGGGGCGCAGCGCATCGTGGTCAATTGCGGGATGCCGCGGGTGGCCAGCGACACCATCGTCCAGGCCTCCCGCTCCACGGTGGCGCATTCCACCGCCTCCATCAACGACGTCTCGTCCTGCCAGATCGTGGACCACAAGGTGCGCTGGCCGGGCCGGATCGCCGCGGACCGGATCCTCAGGCGGATGGGGCCCGTGGTGGTCAGGGGACCCGAGCGCGTGGTGGCCGAGCGCAGCGAGCGCGATCGGGTGCAGCTGCTCAACGCCAGCCATGACGGCTATGTCTCCCGCTTCGGCCTCACCCACGAGCGGCGCTGGGAACTCTCGCAAAAGGGCGACAGCCTGGACGGGGAGGATCTGTTCTGGGGCGAAGGCGCGGCGAAATCCTCCGCCGAGGCCATCATCCGCTTCCATCTCGCGCCCGGCATCAAGGCGAGCCGCGCCCAGGGCGGCCGGGTGGTCATGCTGGTGCTGCCCAACCGGGAGGCCTGGCAGTTCACCGCCAGCCCCGCCGAGGCCTTCGTGGAGGACAGCGTGTTCCTCGCCTCCTCCGAGGGCATGCGCCGCACGGAGCAGATCGTCGTGGCGATCCGCCCCGGCGAGACGCCCTCCGTGCGCTGGCGCTTCGAGCGCCTGGCGCGCAGCTTCACGCCCGCGCCGCCCCCGGAGCCCGGACCGGGGCTGCTCTAGAGCTTTTTTGGCGAAGTGGCCCCGGTTCGCCGATAAAAAATGCGGCCCAACAAGACACCGCATGTCTTCCGGAGCTTGATGCGGTTTCCATCATCACCCCGCCGTGCTAAGCGCCCGCCCATCCGATCCTGATGGAGCCGCGCCATGCCGAGCGACCTGAAGCGCGTGACGCGCGCCCTTCTTTCCGTCTCCGACAAGACGGGGCTGGTGGATTTCGCCCGCGCGCTCTCGGACCGCGGCGTCGAGCTGGTCTCCACCGGCGGCACCCGGAAGGCCTTGGGCGAGGCGGGCCTGACCGTGAAGGACGTGAGCGACCTCACGGGATTTCCCGAGATGATGGACGCGCGCGTGAAGACCCTCCATCCCGGCGTCCACGGCGGCCTGCTCGGCATTCGCGCCAACCCCGAGCACCAGGCCGCCATGCTGGCCCACGGCATCCAGCCCATCGATCTTCTGGTGGTGAACCTCTACCCCTTCGAGGCCACCGTGGCGGCGGGGGGGTCTTACGACGAGTGCATCGAGAACATCGACATCGGTGGCCCCGCCATGATCCGCGCGGCGGCCAAGAACCACGGGGACGTGGCGGTGGTGGTGGATGTGTCCGACTACGCCGCCGTGCTCGACGACCTCTCCCGCCATGACGGCTCGGTGACCCGCACCCTGCGCCGCCGCCTGGCCCAGAAAGCCTATGCCCGCACCGCCGCCTACGACGCGGCGATCTCCAACTGGTTCGCGGCTGAGCTGGGCGAGGCGACGCCGCCCTTCCGGGCCCTGGGCGGCGCCATCGCCGAGGTCATGCGCTACGGTGAGAACCCGCACCAGTCCGCCGCCTTCTACCGCAGCGCGGAGAGCCGCCCCGGCGTCGCCACCGCCCGCCAGGTTCAGGGCAAGCAGCTCTCCTACAACAACATCAACGACACGGACGCGGCCTACGAGGCCGTGGCCGAGTTCGCGCCGGAACGCTCCGCCGCGGTGGTGATCGTCAAGCACGCCAACCCCTGCGGCGTGGCGGAAGGAGCCTCCCTGGGCGAGGCCTACGAGAAGGCCCTGCGCTGCGATCCGGTCTCCGCCTTCGGCGGCATCGTGGCGGTGAACCGCCCCCTCGACGCGGAGGCCGCGCGGGCCATCACCGAGATCTTCACCGAGGTGATCATCGCGCCGGATGCGAGCGAGGAAGCCATCGCCATCGTGGCTGCCAAGAAGAACCTGCGCCTGCTGCTTGCCGGCTCCCTGCCCGATCCCCGCCAGGAGGGGCTGATTCTGCGCACGGTGGCGGGCGGCTTCCTGGCCCAGAGCCGCGACAACGCGGTGGTGGAGGCCATGGATCTGAAGGTGGTGACGAAGCGCGCCCCCACGGAGCGCGAACTCGAGGACCTGCGCTTCGCCTTCCGGGTCGCCAAGCACGTGAAGTCGAACGCCATCGTCTATGCGAAGGACCTGGCGACGGTGGGCATCGGCGCGGGCCAGATGAGCCGGGTCGATTCCTCCCGCATCGCCGCCTGGAAGGCCGCGGAAGCCGCGAGGGCCGCCGGCCTGCCGGAAAGCCTCGCTCGGGGCTCCGTGGTGGCCTCCGACGCCTTCTTCCCCTTCGCGGACGGGCTGCTGGCCGCGGCGGAAGCGGGCGCCACCGCGGTGATCCAGCCCGGCGGCTCCATGCGCGACGACGAGGTGATCAGGGCCGCCGACGAGGCGGGCCTCGCCATGGCGTTCACCGGCCACCGGCACTTCCGGCACTGAGCGAAGGCCCGTGACTGGGCGGAGTGCAAACCCTTGCCCCATCGGTCGCCTGCCATAGATATACATCGTCGTGTATGTATATCCAGGAGATTCCGATGCAGGTTGCCAAGTGGGGCAATTCGCTGGCCGTGCGTCTCCCCGCCTCGGTGGTCGAGGCCCTGGGGCTGAGGGAAGGCGATCATATCGAGATCATGGTTGCCGGAGCGCGTTCCTTCGAGGTCTCGAAAGCTCCCGAGCCGGCGGAGATCCTGGCGCGCCTCCGGCAATTCCGCGGCCGCCTTCCTGCCGGCTTCAGGTTCGACCGGCTTGAGGCCAATGAGGAATAAGCCGTTCCTCGACACGAATGTGGTCCTCTATCTTCTGTCGGAGGATGCCGCCAAGGCCGATCGTGCGGAGGCCCTTCTCGCGGCCGGCGGCACGGTGAGCGTGCAGGTGCTCAACGAGGCCGTGAGCGTCATGACGCGAAAGCTCAAGATGAACCTCGACGAGGTTCGCGAGGTTCTGGCCGGGGTCCGGCACTACTGCACGGTCGAACCCTTGACGGCGGAGATCCATAACAAGGCGCTCGACGTCATGGGCCGGCATGGCTTCTCGGTCTACGACAGCTTGATCATCGCCGCGGCGATCCGGGCGGGGTGCGACACGCTCTATTCGGAAGACCTGCAGGACGGCTTCCGGGCCGATGCCGTCCTGACCATCGTCAATCCCTTCACATAGGGATGCGGGGCGCTCCGATGCCGGCTCGCAATCCTTGGATCGGCCAGCCGAGGTGACAGGATTCCTTCGCCGCCCCATATTCCCCGAACCGAAGGAGACATCCGATGATCACCACCACCACGCCGAGTATCGAAGGCCGCCGCATCGCTTCCTACCGGGGCATCGTTTCGGGCGAGGCCATATTGGGCGCGAACGTGTTCCGCGATTTCTTCGCCTCCATCCGCGACGTGGTGGGCGGGCGCTCGGGGTCCTATGAGCGGGTGCTGCGCGACGGGCGCGACACGGCCCTCAACGAGATGATTGCGGAGGCGCAGCGCCTGGGCGCCCATGCGGTGGTGGGCGTCCATCTCGATTACGGGGCGGTCGGCAAGAACGAAGGCATGATGATGGTCACCGCGACCGGCACGGCGGTGACGCTGGAGTCGTGACGCTGCCCTCCTCTCCCGTGTCATCCTCGCGGGGGCGGGGATCCATAAACACGAGGGTGGGAGGAAGAGCGGGGCGGCATCCGCTGTGCTTCATCCTGCATCGTCAGCGTTTATGGCTCCCGGGCTCCGCTGCGCGGCCCCGGGATGACAGGGGGAGTTTTCATGCCCGCTTCACCCCTTTCAGCAGCCAGAACCCCGTGAGCAGGAACGGGATCAGCACCGCGGGGGCTGCGGCCTGGGTCTGGAAGATCCCCGTCGCCGCGGCTACCGCAAGCGGCGCCAGGAAGGACGTGACCTTTCCCGACAGGGACAGAAGGCCGAAATAGCGCCCGGCCTCCGGCGCGGGCACGAGCCGCGCCAGCAGGCTGCGGGAGGAGGCCTGGAGCGGCCCCGCCACCGAGCCGATGATCAGGCCCAGCAGCACGAAGAGCTTTTCCGGAACGCTCCCGTAAAGCCCGTCCCCCGGCGCGGGCGGGGGCATAGCCACCGTGAAGAAGATGTGCTCGCGCCCGAGGGAGAGCACGCCGATGCAGACGAGGGTCAGGACCAGGATCGCGCCGAGGATCACGGATCGCGCCCCCATGCGGTCGTCGAGGCGTCCGCCCGCCAGGGCCCCGATGGTGCCGGTGATGGTGAGCAGGATGCCGAAGAGGCCGAGCTCCGTCGCCTGCCAGCCGAAGACCCCCGCTCCGTAGATGCCCCCGAAGGCGAAGAGCGCCACCAGGGCGTCCTGGTAGACCATGTTGGCGAGAAGAAAGCGCGCGACGCTCTCGTGCCGCCGGGCGTCCGCCACCGTGCTCCTCACCTGGCGCAGCCCCCTGCCCACGGCCTCCCTCAGGCCCATGGCCGAGCGAGTCATGTCCGGCGTCGCCAGGAAGAGCGGCAGGACGAAGACGAGAAACCACAGGGCCGAGAACGGCCCGGTGGCCCGGTCGCCTTCGCGCTGCTGCGGATCGAGGCCGAAGAGGGGATCGAACCCCAGGATGGTCTTTCCGGTGGCGGGGTCGGCGGCGAGAAACCCCAGCACGACCACCAGGGAGACGAGGCCGCCGAGATAGCCCATGGCCCAGCCCGCCCCGGAGAGGCGGCCGTAGCGCTGGGGCGGCACGAGATGGGGGATCATGGCGTTGTTGAACACCGCCGCCACCTCCACCGCCACCGTGGCGAGGGCAAAGCCCACCAGGGCCAGAGCGATCGCATGGGACCCGCCGGGCGCGGCGTACCACAGGGCCAGGGAGGCGATGAAGAACACGAGCCCGCAGGATGCGATCCAGGGCTTCTTCGGCCCGGTGGAATCGGCGATGGAGCCGAGCACCGGCGAGAGGCAGGCCAGCGCGAGCCCCGCCGCCGCGGTCGCGTAGCCCCAGAGGCTCTGCCCGGCGACCGGATCGGGCGCGAGGGCGGAGGCGAAATAGGGCGCGAACACGAAGGTGGTGATGAGGGTGAAGAAGGGCTGACAGGCCCAGTCGAACAGAAGCCAGCCCAGAATGCCGGCGCGCGACGCCCAGGGACGCGGCGCGGGAGGAGAGCCGCCGGTCAACGGATCTCGCGTCCCGCGCATCCCTCGGCCGGGGCCGTCCCGCCGGTCATGCCTCAGCTCGTCCGCGCGAGATCGCCGAGAAGGCTCGCCGCCACGGTGATCTTCGAGAGCGTCAGGCCCGACGCGACGATGCTGTCCACCGCGTTGCGGATGCGGGCCACGTCGGCGCCGCGCCGCTCGCTCCAGATGCGCACCGCATCGACCCCGGAGGTCTCCTGCGACGACACTTCGGCGGTCAGGCCCCGATGGGCATAGGCGATGCTGTCCACGGCGCGGTCGAGGGCCAGGCGGTCGAAATAGTCGCTGACGCTGATCTGCTGCGCCGCGCCGATGAGCGCGCCGAGGCTGAAGATTCCCTCCAGGGCGAAGTGGGTGCGCGCGATGTCGCCCACGGGCTTGCCGGTCTTCTGCGCCGTCAGGACGATGTCCGGGGCGGCGACGAGATCGGGCAGGGCCGCAAGCCCCCGGGCGAGGGTCTCCGGCGTGCCCTGGTCGGTGAGCGCCTTGGTGCGGGCGTTCCATGTGGCCTGAGCGGCGGCCGACAGGGACTCGTGCAGGCCGCGCTCCACCTCGACGATCCCGGCCCGGTAGGTTCGCACCACCGTGTCGAGGGAATGGTTGTTGAAGTCCACGTTGCGGATGAACCAGACGATGCGGTTCATGAGCAGGTCCTGCAATTCGCCATAGAGCCGAAGCTGCAGCCCTCCGGACACCACGCCGTCGAGGGCGTCGATGGCGGCGTTCATCTCGACCAGGCCGAAGGAATCGCGGGTCGCCGCATAGGCGGCCGCGATGGTCGGCGCATCGGCGCCGGTCTGGTCCACGAGGCGGACCACCATGGTGGGCCCGCCCCGGTTGATGATGGCGTTGGCGAGCTGCGTCGAGATGATCTCCCGGCGCAGGCGATGGCCCGCGATGGCGTCGGGGAAGCGCTGGAGCATGGCCTCGGGGAAATAGCGCTCCAGCTCCTTGCCGAGATAGGGATCGTCCGGGACGGTGCTTTCCAGGAGCTCGTCGTGCAGGGAGAGCTTGGCATAGGCCAGCAGCACCGCCAGTTCGGGGCGGGTCAGCGCCTCGCCGCGGCGGGCGCGCTCGGCGAGCGCGTTGTCGTCCGGCAGGTATTCCACGCCCCGGTTGAGGCGGCCTTGCGCCTCCAGGGTCTGCATGAGCCGGCGCGCGAAGCCGAGATCGGCAAGCCCGCGCTGCTCCGACAGGGACAGCGCCAGGGTCTGGAGGTAGTTGTTGCGCAGGACGAGCCTGGCCACATCGTCGGTCATCTCGGCGAGGAGCGCGTTGCGCGCCTCCTCGTTCAGGCGTCCGTCCCGCTCCGGCGTGGTGAGCGCGATCTTGATGTTCACCTCCACGTCGGAGGTGTTGACGCCGGCCGAATTGTCGATGGCGTCGGTGTTGAGGCGAACGCCGGCGCGGGCCGCCTCGATGCGCCCGCGCTGCGTGGCGCCCAGGTTGGCGCCCTCGCCGATCACCTTGGCGCGCAGCTCGGCGCCGGTGATGCGGATCGCGTCGTTGGCGCGGTCGCCCACCTGCTCGTCGGTTTCGGTGGAGGCGCGGATATAGGTGCCGATGCCGCCGAACCACAAGAGGCCCACGTCGGCCCGCAGGATCGCGCTCATCACCTCGGCGGGCGTCGCCTCGGTCTTGGCGATTCCCAGCATGGCGCGCACCTCGTCGGAGAGCAGGATGGATTTCGCGTTGCGCGGGAACACGCCGCCACCCCGGGAGATCAGCGCCTTGTCGTAATCCTGCCAGCTCGACCTCGCCAGGTTGAACAGGCGCTCGCGCTCCCTGAACGAGGCCTCCGGATCCGGGTTCGGATCGAGGAAGATATCGCGGTGGTCGAAGGCCGCCACGAGCTTCAGGGCGCGGGACAGGAGCATGCCGTTGCCGAATACGTCGCCCGACATGTCGCCCACGCCCGCCACCGTCACCGGCGTGGTCTGGATGTCGATGTCGATTTCGCGGAAATGGCGCTTGACCGCCTCCCACGCGCCGCGGGCGGTGATGCCCATCTTCTTGTGGTCGTAGCCCTGGCTGCCGCCGGACGCGAAGGCGTCGCCGAGCCAGTGGCCCTTCTCGATGGAGAGCGCGTTCGCCGTGTCGGAGAAGGTGGCCGTGCCCTTGTCGGCCGCGACCACCAGATAGGGATCGTCTCCATCGTGGCGCAGGGTGTCGGGCGGCGGCACCACGGCGTCGCCGGAGATGTTGTCGGTGAGCTGCAGGAGGGTGCGCACGAAGATGCGGTAGCTCTCGGTGCCCTCGTTGAGCCAGGCCTGCCGGTCCCCTGGCGGCGGAAGCTGCTTGGGCACGAAGCCGCCCTTGGCGCCGACGGGCACGATCACGGCGTTCTTGACCTGCTGCGCCTTGACGAGGCCCAGAACCTCCGTGCGGAAATCCTGCGGCCGGTCGGACCAGCGCAGGCCGCCGCGGGCCACCTTGCCGAAGCGCAGATGCACGCCCTCCACCCGGGGCGAATAGACGAAGATCTCGAACAGGGGCCTCGGCAGGGGCAGCCCTTCCACCTTGGCGCATTCGAACTTGAACGCGATGGTCTGGCGCGGCAGGCCGTTGGGATCGAGCTGGAAGAAGTTGGTGCGGACGGCCGCCTCGATGAGGTTGATGAAGCGGCGCAGGATGCGGTCGTCGTCGAGGCTGGTGACCTCCTTGAGCTGGTCCTCGATGGCGTCGCGGATGGCGGCCTCGGCCCCCGCCTCGCCGGGGCGCGGGTCGAAGCGGGCATAGAAGAGCTTGACGATGTTGACGGTGATCGCCCCGTGTCGCGCCAGGGTTTGCGCGAGGTAATCCTGCGCGTAGGTGACCTGGATCTGGCGCAGGTAGCGGCCGAGGGCCCGCACCATGGCCACATCGCGCCAGCCGAGGCCGGCCTCCAGCACGAGGCGGTTGAAGCCGTCGGATTCGGCCAGTCCCCGGAACAGGGCGAGCAGGGCCGCCTCGATGAGATCCTGGATCTCGTCGATCCGGATCGGGCCGCCGGCGGCGCGCTCCAGGGCCATGTCGTGGAGCCACACCCGGTCCATGCCGGACAGGCCGGTGGAGATCACCCGGTAGGTGCGCTCGTTGACCACCCGGAAGCCGAGATTCTCCAGCAGGGGCACCCGGTCGGAGAGCGGCAGCGCCAGGCTGCGCGAGAAGACCTTGAGGTTGACGCGGGTCTCGTCGTCGCCGTCGCGGCGGTAGAGGTCGACCGCGCGCGGGCGCGCCTCCGAGAGCTGCTCGAGAAGGCCGATGTCCTTGATGGCCTCCTCGGCCCCGAAGGCCTCCCGGTAGGCGGCGCTGAAGGCGTCCGCATAGCGGGCCGCCAGGGAGCGCGCCCGCGGGCCGCCGATGGCGTCGGCGAGCTGGTCGCGCAGGGAATCGCTCCAGGTGCGGACGATGCCGGCGATGCCCTTCTCCAGGGTCTCCTGGGATACCTGCGGCGTCTGCCCCTCGTCGCGGCCGATGATGTAGTGGGTGCGCGCCAGGGGCCCTTCCGGATAGGCCGGGTAGGAGGCCGACATGCGGCCCTCGTAGATGCCCGCGAGGAACTGCCCGATGCGGATGCGCACGCTGGTGTCGTAGCGGTCCTTCGGCACGAACACGAGCACCGACACGAAGCGGTCGAACTCGTCGGCGCGGGCCAGCGCCCGGACCCGCGGGCGCTCCGACAGGTTCATGATGTCGATGGCGAAGTCGTAGAGTGTCTCCTCGTCGATCTGGAACAGCTCGTCGCGGGGATAATTCTCGAGCACGTTGAGGAGCGCGCGGCCCGCATAGCTCGCCGGATCGAAGCCGGCGCGGGCGACGATCTTCGCCACCTTGTGGCGCAGGTAGGGCACCTCGCCCGTGGTGTTGGTATAGGCGCTCGCGGTGAAGAGGCCGACGATGCGCAATTCGCCCTGGAGCTGGCCGTAGCCGTCGAACAGCTTGATGCCGATATAGTCGAGATGGGCGCGGCGGTGCACCCGGGACTTGACGTTGGCCTTGGTGATGATGAGCGCCTTCGGGCGCGCCAGGAAATCGCGGATTTCCGGCGTCATCGCCACGAGTTCGCGGCCGCGCCGGAGCACGCGCACGGAGGGGTCGCGCAGGACCCCGAGGCCGGAGCCCGCCACCGGATCGGCGGCGGTGTCGCCGGACGGCAGCCGGTACTCGCGAAGCCCCAGGAAGGTGAAGTTGTCCCGGGCGATCCAGTCGATGAACGCGATGGCCTCGTTCACCTCGTCGTCCGGCAGGGGCGGAGGGTTGAGGCGGTAGTTGTGAACCAGCTCCGTGACCCGGGCGCGCATCCCGGGCCAGTCATGCACCGCCACCGACACGTCCTTGTGCACCCGCCGCATGGCCTCGATCAGGCGGGTGCGGGCCTCGGGGTCGTCGATGCGGGGCAGGTGGATATGGATGAAGCTCTCGCGCCGCACCCCGAGCCGGGTGGAGCCGGTGGCCTCGCCCACGAGGCGGACCAGAGCGCCGCCGGAGTCCCGCTCCACGGCCAGGATCGGATGCGCCACGAGAAGCGGCTCATAGCCGCCGTCCACAATCTCGGCCAGGGTCGAGTCGAGCAGGAACGGCATGTTGTCGTTGATGATCTCCAGCACCGTCACGTCGCGGCGGCGGCCCTTGCGCTCGATCTCCACATCCAGGAGGCGCACGTCCTCGCCCTCCCCGGCGCGGGGGGCCTTGAGGTGCTCGTAGGCCTCGGCGGCGAGCGCCGCCAGGGTCTGCGGCGCGTAGGAGGCCAGGTCCTCCGGGGGAACGCGTCCGTAGAGATCCCGCACGAAGGTGGGCGGAACGGCCGTGTGGCCGGCTTCCAGCACGGCGACGGCCTCGGCCGTCAGTTCGCTTCCGCTGGTCGGCGTTTCCAGCTTCATGCGCGCATCCTCGCTTTTTGATCCCTGCGCGAGGGTTGCCACAGACCGGAAGGCCACGCAACCGAAGCATGCCGTTCCGCGCAAGGCAGGGGCCAGATAGGGCGCCGCACCAACGTTTTATGCTGCCTCGGCCCGGGACGGCGACAGATTCCGGTCACCCCACTCCTTCAGGGCCAGGATCACGGGCTCCAGGCTGCGTCCCCTGGCGGAGAGGGAATATTGCACCCGGGGCGGCACCTGGGCGTAGACCGTGCGGATCAGGAGGCCGTCGGCTTCGAGCTCCCGCAGCTGGTGGGTGAGCATGCGCTGGGTCACGGCCGGGATCTGGCGGCGGATCTCGTTGAAGCGGAGCGTGCCCCGCAGGAGCTTGTAGAGGATGACGATCTTCCACTTGCCGTCGATGAGGTTGAGGGCGCGCTCCACGGAGCACCCGGCCCCTTCCGCCTTGCGGGATGTGCGCGTCATGACGGTATCCTTTCCGACCCTATAGGCCTTTTATGTGCGTTCTTGCGTGGGCCGGCAGTATGGGCCAGTTTTCCTCCCTGTCCACAGGAGGCCTGCCATGCGCGCCGTCGCTTACGAGCAATCCCTTCCCATCGAGGCCGACAACTCGCTGATCGATGTCGAACTCCCCCGTCCGGAGCCGCAGGGCCGGGACCTGCTGGTCGAGATCAGGGCCGTGTCGGTCAACCCCGTCGACACCAAGGTTCGCATGAGGGCGCAGCCGGAGCCCGGCAGGCCGAAGGTCCTGGGCTACGACGCCGCCGGGATCGTGAGGGCGACAGGGCCGGACGCGACCCTGTTCAAGCCGGGCGACGAGGTGTTCTACGCCGGAGCCATCACCCGCCAGGGCACCAACGCGGAATATCATGCGGTGGACGAGCGGCTCGTCGGGTCGAAGCCCGCCTCCCTCGGCTTCGAGGAGGCCGCCGCCCTGCCGCTCACGGCGCTCACCGCGTGGGAGACCCTGTTCGACCGGCTCGACATCCGCCGCCCGGTGCCGGGGGTCGCGAACGCGATCCTGATCGTCGGCGGGGCCGGCGGCGTCGGCTCGATGGCGATCCAGCTCGCCCGCCGGCTTACGGACCTGACAATCATCTCCACGGCGTCGCGGCCGGAAACCCAGGACTGGTGCCGGGAGCTCGGGGCGCATCACGTGGTCGACCACGGCCGGCCTATCGCCGCGCAGGTGGAGGCGCTGGGACTGGGCGCGCCGGCCCTTGCGTTCTCGATCACCCATACGGACGAGCATTTCCCCGCAATCGCCGAGCTGATCGCGCCGCAGGGACGCTTTGCCCTCATCGACGACCCAAGGGCTCCCCTCGACATCCTGCGGCTCAAGGGCAAGAGCGTGTCGATCCATTGGGAATCCATGTTCACCCGCTCCACGTTCCAGACGGCCGACATGGAGCGGCAGCACGAGATCCTGAACGAGGTCGCCCGGCTGATCGATGCGGGCACGATCCGAACCACCCTGGCGGAGGTGTTCGGCCCCATCGATGCGGCCAATCTCAGGCGGGCGCATGCCTTCATCGAAAGCGGCCGCGCCCGGGGCAAGATCGTGCTGTCGGGATTCTAGGAGCCGCCTCGGCGGGCAAATCGAGCGCAAAAGAAAGGCCGCCTGGGGGCGGCCTTGTGCTTCGATTGGTGGGCCCGATCCGCCACGCGACCCGGAGGGCTGGGGGCTGACATATCCAGATCGCAGCAGGACCCGGACCATCGAGGCAACGTGGCCGTTATCGTCCCTCACTGGGGCTGCGGCTTGGCGCCAATACGGCGAAAACAAGATTTGGGCCGGAACCGGTGGGTTATGCGGCCGGGCCGGGTTGATCCCGGCCTCCCGCGGACCCATCATCAGGGTCAGATCATCGTCCACGGGAGAGATCATGAGCGAAGGCGAAGTCTCAGAGCCGCGGCGCGGCGGCTCGATCCAGGGCTCGGCCCGTATCCTGCCCTTCCCCGCCGCGCCGAATCGAGTGTCCTTCGACCGTTCGGAGTTGCAGGCGATTCTCAATCTCTACGGCCGCAAGGTCGCCGCCGGCGAATGGCGCGACTACGCCATCGACTTCATGCCCGACAAGGCCGTGTTCTCCATCTTCCGACGCAGCTCGGAAATGCCCCTCTACCGGATCGAGAAGGACCCGAAGCTCGCCAGGAGGCAGGGCGCCTATTCCGTGGTCGCCTCCACCGGCCTGATCCTGAAGCGCGGGCACGAGCTCGACCGGGTGCTGCGGGTGCTCGACAAGCCGCAGGTCGTGTCCAACTAGACGATGGGCCGGGTCGGCGGCTCCCGCATGCCGGAGCCGAGGGGGCGCTGCATCAGCACGGTGGAGAGCCAGCGCCCGTGCTTGTAGCCGATGCCCCTGATGATGCCGGCGGGCTCGAAGCCCATGCTCCTGTGCAGGCCGATGGAGCCCTTCGATTCCTCGTCCCCGATCACCGCCACCATGAGCCGGAAATCCAGGGCCTCGCATTCCCGGATCAGGGCGGCGAGCAGGAGGCGTCCGACGCCCTGCCCCTGGACCGAGGGAGCCACATAGATCGAATCCTCCACCGTGGAGCGATAGGCGGGGCGGGTGCGGTAGGCGCCCGCATAGGCATAGCCCAGAACCGCGCCGCTCCGCTCCGCCACGAGATAGGGATAGCCCCCGTCCAGGATGGCGTCCCGGCGGCGGGCCATCTCGGCCCTGCCGGGGGGATCGAGCTCGAACGAGGCCGTGCCGTGCGCCACCGCATGGGCGTAGATGGCGGCGATGCCGTCCAGATCGGCTTCGGCGGAGGGGCGCACGAGGATGCTCATGGGGGTTTTCTAGATCATGGCCGGGCCGGAGGGGAATAGGGTCCGGCTGCGGGGAGCTGTATTTTCCACCCGCTTTGGCGTTAGCATGGGGCGCGTCATGGGAAAGGCCTGTGGGTGAACCAGATCAGCGCAGGCGGGACGCGGCCGCCCACCGGCCCGGGCGCAGGGACCCGGACGCAGACCCGAACGCAAGCTTTCGTGGTCTGGACCGCCATCCTGGCCTCCAGCATAGTCTTCGCCGACGGGGCCATCGTCACCGTGGCGGTGCCGCAGATGCGCGCGAGCCTGCAGGCCTCCCTGTCCGAGATGCAGTGGATCACCAACGCCTATGCCCTGACCCTGTCCGCCCTGCTGCTGCTCGGCGGGGCGGCGGGCGACGCCTACGGCCTCAGGCGGGTCTTCATGATCGGCATCGCGTGCTTCGGCCTCACCTCCGCATGGTGCGGGCTTTCCGGATCGGCCGGGATGCTGATCACCGCCCGGGCCTTCCAGGGCGTGGGCGGGGCCCTGCTGGTGCCCGGATCCCTGGCCCTGATCAGCGCCCATTTCCCGCCGCAGGCGCGGGGCAAGGCCATCGGCGCCTGGGCGGCGGCTTCCGCCATCGCGGCGGCCTTCGGGCCGATCCTCGGCGGCTGGCTGATCGACCTCGGGCCATGGCAGACGATCTTCTGGATCAATGTTCCGGTCGCGGTCCTGGCGCTCTGGCTGTGCTGGCGCAAGGTTCCGGATCTTCCCGCCGCGAGGGACAGCCGCATGGACTGGCTCGGAGCCGCGCTCGCCGTGCTCGCCCTCGGCCTCATCGCCTTCGGGCTGACCTCCTTAGGCGAACAGGGGAGCAGCCGGGGCATGGCCGCCCTGCTCACCCTGGCGGGCGCGGTCGTGCTCGGCCTCTTCCTCTGGCACGAGAAGCGCACGACGGCTCCTATGATGCCCCTCGGCCTGTTCCAGGTCCCGGCCTTCGCCCATGTCAACGCCCTGACCCTGCTGCTCTATTTCGCCCTTGGCGGCGCGCTGTTCTTCCTGCCCACGGCCCTGATCGAGGCCCATGGCTATTCCGCCGCGAGGGCAGGCGCCGTGTTCCTGCCCTTCACCATCGTGATGGCCCTGCTCTCCCGCCTCGGCGGCGCCATGGCGGACCGCTTCGGGGTGCGCCTGCTCCTGACGGCGGGACCCCTCATCACCGGATCGAGTTTCGCCCTGCTGGTCCCGGCGGTCTTCCATGGGGGCTTTTGGACGGCGGTCGTTCCGGTCATGGCCCTGATGGGTCTCGGCATGGGGATCACGGTCGCGCCGCTTTCAACCACGGTGATGAACGCGGTCGCCAACGAACATGCCGGGGTGGCGTCGGGGGTCAATAACGCGGTCTCGCGGGTGGCGGGGCTGGTGGCCGTTGCCGGGCTCGGGGCCGTGGCCACGGCGGGCTTCCGGCAGGCCGCCGCCTGGGCCCGCCCGGATCTGGCGCATCTCGTGGCCGAGGCCACCTTCGGCGCTCCCCTGCCCGTCCCGATGGGGGACCTCTATGCGACGGCCATGGTCGGAGGATTCGGGCTGGTAGCCCTGATCTGCGCCGCCGCGGCCGTGGCGAGCGCCTATTTCGGCTACCGCTCGGCCCCCTCGCGCGGGGCATGAGCCCAAAAGAAAAGCCCCGGCTTTGGGCCGGGGCTTCGAGAGAGGTTACGCTCCGTGGCGCTTACTCGTTGCGGTTGCCCACGAGGGCGAGGAGGAACTGGAACATGTTGATGAAGTCCAGGTACAGGGTCAGGGCGCCGAACACCGACGCCTTGCCGGCGGCCTCGGTGTCGAGGTTCCCGTACAGGTACATCTCCTTGAGCTTCTGCGTGTCATAGGCGGTAAGGCCCGCGAAGATCAGCACGCCGATCACCGAGATGCCGAACTGCAGGACGCTCGACGCGACGAAGATGTTCACGATCGAGGCCAGGATCAGGCCGACGAGGCCCATGATCAGGAACGAGCCCATGCCCGACAGGGAGCGGCGGGTGGTGTAGCCCCACAGGGACAGCGAGCCGAAGGCCGCCGCCGTGATGAAGAACACCTGCACGACGCTTCCGCCGGTGTAGCGGATGAGCAGCGTGGAGAGCGAAGCGCCCATCACCGCCGCGAAGGCGAAGAAGGTGCCGCGCGCCGCCGCGGCCGTCATCCGGTCCATGCGGAACGAGAAGAAGAAGATGAAGGCCAGCGGCGCCAGAGCCACGACCCACATCAGGGGCGAGCCGTACAGGGTCGCGCCGAACTGGGTCAGGCCGATGCCGCCCATCCGGGCGACCGCCTGGGACGGATCGCTCGTGGTGGCGAGCATGTTGACGCCAAGGGCGACCAGGGCCGAAATGGCGAGGCCCAGGACCATGTTGTTGTAGACGCCGAGCATGAAGGCGCGCAGGCCCTGGTCGACCTGTGCTGCCGTCCGGGCAAAGCCGGTGCCATAGGCGGTTTGGTTTTGCTCATACGGTTGCATCAGAGTCCTTTCTCACGCTGTCCGTTGATGTTCCCTCGAAAGGCTGGAGCTCAGCCCTTATCGCCGTATTGCCGGCGACACACAAAATATGAGGGTTAGGGCCCGGTTGCGCAAGAGGCAGCGTCAAGCTTCAAGCCATCGTGAAAAAGAATAATCAGGAGCAGAGTAGATGCTGCTCCTGAGAAGGATCGGCGGCTTCTCTATAACGGGGGCAGGCGCCCCCCTTCTTAAAGGTTTCGCAAGTATAGGGCCGGCTTTTGACTCAGGATGCGCCAGGTGCCCATGAGCCCGAGGCCCACCGTCACCAGAACCGCCAGGGCAGAGGCCAGCAGGGCTCCCGACAAGTCTAAGGTAAAGCTTAGGTTCATCACCCGCGTGATGATGAAATAGGCCGCCACGCCTCCCGCCAGCAGGCCGAAGATTGCCGTGGCGAGGCCGAGCAGCCCGTATTCCAGGGCATAGGCCGAGAGCAGCCGGGCCCGGGTCGCCCCCAGGGTCTTGAGCACCACCGCATCGTAGAGCCGCGCCCGGTGCCCCGCCGCCAGGGCGCCGGCCAGCACCAGGAGGCTGGCGATCAGCGCGATGGAGCTTGCGCCGCGAATCGCCGTGATGAGCTGGGAGACCACGTCGTTCACCGCCTCCAGGGCATCCTTCACCCGAACGCTGGTCACCATGGGATATTCCAGCGCCGAGTTGCGCAGGATCCGCCGGTCGAGGGCCGCGTCGGAGCCGTTGGGGAAGGTGACGGTGGCCAAGTGCGTATGCGGCGCGCCCGCGAAGGTGTTGGGGGAGAACACCATGACGAAGTTGATCCCCAGCGAGCGCCATTCCACCTGGCGCAGGCTGGCGATGGTGGCCGAGATGTTGCGCCCGAGCACGTTGACGGTGATCTCGTCCCCCAGCTTCAGGCCCAGGCCCTCGGCGATCTTGTGGTCGAAGGACACCAGGGGCTTGCCCCGGTAATCCTCCGGCCACCACTCGCCCTCCATCAGGCGCGAGCCCTCGGGAGGAGCCTTGGCGTAGGTGATGCCCCGGTCGCCGTCCAGCACCCAGGACACGTCCTCGCCCGCCTTGATCTCGGCGACGGGCCGCCCGCCCAGGGTCACGAGCCGCCCGCGCATCATCGGCACCCGCTCCAGGTGGGCCTCCGGCGCCTGGCCCTTCAGGAAGCCTTCGAAGGCGTCGGCCTGGGGATTGGGGATGTCGAGGAAGAAGAAGCTCGGCGCCCGCTCCGGCAGGGTCTGCTGGAGCTGGCGGGTGAGATTGGCGTCGATGAGGGCAAGCGTCACCAGCAGCGTGATGCCGAGCCCCAGCGACAGCACCAGGGAGGGGGTGAGTGCCCCAGGCCGGTGGATATTGGCCAGCGCCAGGCGCGGCGCGGTCCGGCGGGGCCGCGGCAGGCGGCGGGCCAGGGCCATGATCCCCAGGGCCACGAGGCGCAGCAGCACGAAGGACCCGGCGGCGGCGGCCACGAACATCAGGGCGATCCGCCGGTCATAGGCGGCGAAGACCGCAAGCCCCACGAGGGCCGCAACCGAGAGCGCGAGGGCCGCGAGGTAGCGCCGGCGCGGCCAGCGCCGCTCCGGATCGACTTGGTCGCGGAACAGCCCCGAGACCGGCACGTCGTGGGCGCGGCCCAGGGGAGCCAGAGCGAAGGCGAGGGAGGTCAGGATCCCGTAGAGCAGGGCAATGCCGAGCTCGCTCAGGGCGATGACCGGCCGGATCGGGATCGGCAGGAGATGGCCGAAAAGCCCCGTGATGATGAACGGCAGGGCTCCCCCCACCGCGAGGCCGATAGCGACGCCCACCAGGGCGATCATCATCACCTGGGTGAGATAGAGCATCACCACCTGGCCGCCCGGAGCGCCCAGGCTCTTGAGGGTGGCGATGGAGCCGCGCTTGCGGTCCACGAAGCCGCGCACCGCGTTGGCGACCCCCACGCCGCCCACCAGAAGCGCGGTGAGGCCCACCAGGGTGAGGAACTGGGTAAAGCGCTCGATGTTCTTGGCGAAGCGCGGGTCCGCGTTGACGCGGGTGCGGATGTTCCATCCCGCCTCCGGCAGGGCGCGGTTGGCCTCGGCCTCGATCCCCGCCAGGCCCTCGTCCGTGGAGAGGGCGGGCGGAACGGACAGGCGATAGGTCCAGCGCACCAGGCTGCCCGGCTGGATCAGGCCGGTGGCCCGCACGGCCTCCTGCGAGACCAGGAGGCGGGGCCCGAAGCCGATGCCGTTGGCGATCTTGTCCGGTTCGGACACCAGGCTCGCGCGCAGTTCGACGGTCGCCGCCCCCACGGTGACCCGGTCGCCCACATTCAGGTCGAGGCGGGCCAGAAGCGCGGGGTCGGCGGCGGCGCCGAAGGCGCCGTTCTTCTCCGCAAAGAGGTCCGGCGGGGCGAGCGGCGGGTCGGTCTCCAGGGCGCCGATGGCGGGATAGCCCCCGTCCACGGCCTTCATCTCCACCAGGGTGGAGCCCTTCTCGCCCGCAATCGCCATGGCGCGCATGGACGCAATGGAGTTCACCCGGCCCTTCGAGGCGAGGAAGGCCCGCTCGGCCTCGCTGGCCTCCCGCTGGAGCAGGGAAAAGGCCATGTCGCCGCCCAGGATCCGGCGGCCCTCGCGGGAAATCCCCTCGGTCAGGGAGCGGGACAGGGACGACACGCCGGCGATCGCCGCAACGCCCAGCGCGATGCAGGCGAGGAAGATCCCAAAGCCCTTGAGGCCGCCGCGCAGTTCGCGCAGGGCGAGGCGCAGCAGGAGCGGCAGGGACGAGGCGGAATTTCGCCGCTGCGGGGGCGAGGCGGGCAGGGTTCCGTGCATGAGCCCCTCCCCTCAGGCCACGGCCGAGGCCGCGTCGGTCTCGATGCGGCCCGAGCGCAGGCGCACCGTGCGGTCGCAGAGGCGGGCGAGGTTGAGATCGTGGGTGACGAGAACTAGAGTCGCGCCCCGGTCGCGCTTGAGGGCGAAGAGCAGGTCAATGATCGACTCGCCCGTGTTCTCGTCGAGATTGCCGGTGGGCTCGTCCGCCACCAGGATCGCCGGGTTCGACACGATGGCGCGGGCGATGGCCACCCGCTGCTGCTCGCCGCCGGAGAGCTGCGCCGGATAATGCTGCATCCGGCCGCCGAGACCCACCGCCTGCAATTCGGCCTCGGCGCGCGCGAAGGCGTCCCCTTCGCCGGCCAGCTCCAGGGGCAGGGCCACGTTTTCCAGCGCCGTCATGGTGGGAACCAGGTGGAAGGACTGGAACACGATGCCGATCCGCCGGCCGCGAAAGCGCGCCAGCCTGTCCTCGTCCAGGGCGGCGAGATCCGTGCCGTCCACGACGATCCTGCCCGAATCCGGGCGCTCGAGCCCGGCCATGAGCATGAGAAGGGTCGATTTTCCCGAGCCGGACGGGCCCACGAGACCCACCGCCTCGCCCCGGTCGATGCCGAGGGAGATTCCCTTGAGGATGTGCACCCGCGCGGCCCCGCGCCCGAGGCTCAAATCCACATCGTGCAGCGCGATGGCCTTGTCCTGCATGCCCAGTCACCCGATCTGTTGGAAATCGTCCGAGACGTCCGATGTAGTCCGGCACATATGGGAAGCCTATCGATGAAGCGCCAATCAGGCCCGTTCATGACGATCATTTTTGCGTGTGCGGCGGCCCTTGCGGTCCTGGCGGCCCCCGCCTCCGCCCCTCGGGCGCAGGGCCAGCCCCTGCGCCTTGTGGTTCTGGGCGACAGCCTCACGGCCGGCTACGGCCTGCCCCAGGAGGCGGCCTTTCCGGCGGTGCTGGAGCGGGCCCTGAAGGCCAAGGGCTACCGGGTGGAGATCACCAACGCGGGGGTGTCCGGCGACACCTCCTCGGGGGGCCTCGACCGGCTCGACTGGTCGGTTCCCGACGGAACGGACGGGGTGATCGTGGAGCTCGGGGCCAACGACATGCTGCGCGGCCTCGACCCGGCGGTTCCGCGCCGGGCCATCGGCACCATCGTCGAGCGCCTGAAGGCGCGCAACATCCCGGTGATGCTGGCCGGCATGTACGCCTCGCGCAATCTCGGGCCGGATTACGTGCAGAAATTCGACAGCCTCTACCAGGACATTGCGAAACGGCACGACCTTGTGCTCTATCCCTTCTTCCTGGACGGAGTCGCAGGCGAGCGATCCCTCAACCTGCCCGACGGCCTCCATCCCACGGCCAAGGGCGTGGAGATCATCGTCGGGCGCATCCTGCCCACGGTCGAGAGCTTTATCGGCCGCCTGCCCAACCGCTGACGCCGCTTGGCGATCATCCCACCTGAACGCGGCGGAGCGCCCGCTGCGAGGAGCCTTTAGCATGGAATACCGCCGCCTCGGCCGCACGGATCTCAAAGTCAGCCTCATCTGCCTCGGCACCATGACCTGGGGCCAGCAGAACACGGAAGCCGACGGTCACGCGCAGATGGACTACGCCCTCGACCAGGGGGTCAACTTCTTCGACACGGCCGAGCTCTATTCGATCCCGCCCCGGGCGGAGACGCAAGGCTCGACGGAGCGCATCATCGGCTCCTGGTTCCGGTCGCGGGGCGCCCGCGACAAGGTGATCCTGGCCACGAAGGTGGCGGGACGCTCCGAGAACACCTGGTTCAGGAACGACGGCTCGCCGGCCGAGCTCTCCCGCCCGCAGATCGAGGAGGCGGTGGACAAGAGCCTGAAGCGGCTCCAGACCGATTACATCGACCTCTACCAGATCCACTGGCCCGACCGCCCCATGCCCTGGGGCTCGAACCCCACCGTCTACCAGCATCAGGAGGGCGATTCCCACCCGATCGCCGAGACGGTCGAGATCATGACCGACCTGGTGAAGGCCGGGAAGATCCGCCATTTCGGCCTCTCCAACGAGAGCGCCTGGGGCACCATGACCTTCCTCAAGCACGCGGAGGCCAAGGGCATGGCGCGGGTGCAGTCGATCCAGAACGCCTACAGCCTTCTCAACCGCACCTACGAGGTGGCCCTGGCCGAGGTGAGCCTGCGCGAGCAGGTGAGCCTGCTCGCCTATTCGCCCCTGGCCCAGGGCTACCTCTCCGGCAAGTACCTCGACGGCGCGCGGCCGCCGGGGGCGCGCTCGACCCTGTTCAACCGCGGCCAGCGCTACGAGAACCCCACCGCCGAGGCCGCGATCCGCAAATACCTGGCGCTCGCCCGCGAGTTCGGCCTCGACCCGGCCCAGATGGCCCTGGCCTTCGTGAACTCCCGCCCCTTCGTCACGTCGAGCATCATCGGCGCGACCAAGATGGAGCAGCTCAGGACCGACATCGCCTCCGTCGAGGTGACGATCACGCCGGAGCTGGAAAAGCGCATCAACGCCATCCACGTGGAGCACTGCAACCCCTGCCCGTGAGGGTGAAACACCGCTGTCATTCCGGGGCGGCACAAGGCCGAGCCCGGAACAAACCACCCTGTTGATCGTCTGAATCGGCATCTTGCAAGGGCAGGCCGCCTGCCCCCATGCTTGCAGGGTCCAAGTCGGACCCAAGTCGGCCAGGCTCAGGAGGTGCCCCATGCCACGCCTGTTCACCGGCATCGAGATTCCAGCCGATATCGGCCTGGCCCTCTCGGCCTATCGGGGCGGCCTTCCCGGCGCCCGATGGATCGACCCGGAACATTACCACATGACCCTGCGCTTCATCGGCGACATCGACCATCGTACGGCGGACGACGTGTGCTCGCTCCTGGCCGATGCGCGCCGGCGCAATCCCCTCACCATCTCCATCGACGGCCTCGACACCTTCGGGGGCGACAGGCCGCGGGCGGTCTTCGCCCGCGCCTCCGGCAACGGGGAATTGAGCGACCTGCAGGGGGAGCAGGAGCGGATCATCCGCCAGGTGGGCCTCGCCCCCGAGCGGCGCAAGTTCATCCCGCACGTGACCCTGGCGCGCCTGCGCGACGCCTCCCCCATCGACGTGGCGGATTATTTCGCTACCAGGGGGCGCTTCCCGAGGCTGACCTTCACGGTCCGCCGCTTCGTCCTGTACTCGTCCCGGGACTCGGTGGGCGGCGGCCCCTACGTGGTGGAGGCGGCCTATCCCTTGGGATAGGTCGACGCAGGGACCGCGTGAGCGATAGCTTGGCCCGATGCCCTCCCTCGTCTTCGTCACCCACCCGGAAGTGGTCATCGATCCCCTCGTGCCGGTTCCCGAATGGCCCCTGAGCGCCGTCGGGCGCGGGCGGATGGAGCGCTTTGCAGGTTCTCTCGCCGGCAGGGGCGTCACGGCGGTCTATGCCAGCGCCGAGCGCAAGGCCATGGACGGAGCCGCCATCGTGGCGGAGCGCCTCGGCCTCTCCTACGGCACGGATGCGTGCCTCGGCGAGAACGACCGCTCGGCCACGGGCTATATCGCGCCGCCGGAGTTCTGGCAGGTGGTGGGCGAATTCTTCGCCCGTCCCCACGAGAGCATCCGCGGCTGGGAGCGGGCGGTGGACGCCCAAGCCCGGGTGGTCGAGGCGGTGGGCCGGATCGCCAGGCAGGACGGGACCTGCGGCCACATCGTCATCGTGTCCCATGGGGGCGTGGGCTGCCTGCTCACCGCCCACCTGCAGGGGGTGGCCATCGGCCGGGAAAGCCGCCCCTCCCATCCGGGCGGGGGCTGCTTCATCGTCATCGACCGGGAGAGTCTGGCCCTGCGCCAGGACTGGCGCGTGATCGAGGAGCCCTGCCTCCCCTGAAAGCGCCGTTTCGGGCTTGCGTCGCGGCCGCCGTGGGCATAGCGGTCGGCATCGGCCAAGCGCAGGGGCAACCTCATTCCATGGACGGCAAACGCATCGCTGAGCTCGCCCCCGGCGTCGCCCTCTGCGCCGCCGTTTCGCTCGCGGCCATGGGCCTGCAGGCGCTCGAGGAGCATTGGACCGGGCGGCCCTATCTCGAAGGGCTCGTGATCGCGATCCTGCTCGGGACGCTCCTGCGCACCCTCTGGACGCCGGGTCCGCGCTGGACGCCGGGCATCGGCTTTTCCGCCAAGGCTCTCCTCGAAGTGGCCGTGATGCTGCTCGGCGCCTCGATCAGCTTCCAGGCGGTCGCCCAGGCGGGCCTCGGGCTCATCCTGGGCATTGCGGCGGTGGTCGCGGTGGCGCTCGGCGCAAGCTACGGGCTCTGCCGCGGGCTCGGCCTGCCGAGGCGCATGGCGGTCCTGGTGGCCTGCGGCAATTCCATCTGCGGCAACTCGGCCATCGCGGCGGTAGCCCCGGTCATCGAGGCAAGGCCCGAGGATGTGGCCTCCTCCATCGCGTTCACGGCGGTTCTCGGGGTGATCGTGGTGCTGGTCCTGCCCCTGCTGGCGCCTGCCCTCGACCTCACGCTCACCCAATACGGGGTGCTGGCGGGGCTCACCGTCTATGCGGTGCCGCAGGTGCTCGCCGCCACCATCCCGGTGGGGATCGCAAGCGCGCAGATCGGCACCCTGGTGAAGCTCGTGCGCGTGCTGATGCTGGGGCCGGTGGTGATCCTCCTGTCGATCCTGGCGGGCCGCCGGTCGCAGGCCGCGAGGCCCGGCCTTTCCCTCAACCGGCTGGTGCCCTGGTTCATCGTCGGTTTCCTGGGCCTGGCGCTGCTGCGCTCCCTCGGCCTCATCCCGGACCGGGTCCTGAACGCCGTTCTCCCCGCCGCGACCCTGCTCACGGTCGTGGCCATGGCGGCGCTGGGCCTCGGGGTCGACCTGAAGGTTCTGGGCCGGGTCGGCGGCCGGGTGACCCTGGCCGTGACCCTCTCGCTCCTGGTCCTCATGGGCATCAGCCTGGGGCTGATCCGGCTGCTCGGGGTGGCCTAAGGGTTCGACGGCCTCGGCAGTCCCCATAGGCGCACTCCCCACTTGCCCGGGGCTTGGTGAAATGGGCTTTGCTGCGCAAGCCTGAGGTGGACGCCCCCTCCTCCCCGCAAGGTGGAGGGAAACCAGCGGCGCCGCTTGTGACGGTGGTGTGAATTCCCTTCTGCGGGACTCCGTCCCGACCCTCCGCTTCGCTCCGGCCGGTCCGGTCCGCAGGACCGGCAGAATGACACGGCGGGTCCGGGCTTGCCTCCCTTTCTTGACTTCGCCCGCTTTTCCCCTTACGTGCTGACCGCAAATCTGGTGAGCGAGCCCATTTTGAGCCGCCGACCAGCCCGAGAGGCTGGAGGTCAACGTCCGACAGCGCGATGCGCCCTCGGGCGCGCTTTCGTTTTGGGTTCTCTGTGTTCAGGCCCCCCGCCGTCAGGCCCGGCGCAAGCTCGGGTGTGACGACAAGGACGAAGTGGAACAGGCGATGGCGAGCAAAGCATTGCGCATCGAGGACGCGGTCAACGAGACCTGCCCGTGGTCGGGAAAGCCGATCGCGGCGGATTCGCTCACCCTGTACCGCGGCGAGGTCGTCGGCTTCTGCAATTCCGGCTGCCGCGACAAGTTCGAGGCGGCGGTCGAGCACTTTGAAAAGGCGCTTGCGGATCGCGATGTCCCCCTCATCGCAAGAGGAATCGATTGATCATGTTCGAAGGCCTTTCCGACAAGCTTTCCACCATCCTGAATTCCCTCACCCGCCGGGGCGCGCTGACGGAAGAGGATGTGAACGCGGCGCTGCGCGAGGTTCGCCGCGCCCTGCTCGAAGCGGACGTGGCCCTCGAGGTGGTGCGCTCCTTCACCGACAAGGTGCGCGCCCGCGCGGTCGGCGCAGAGGTGATCAAGTCGGTCTCCCCCGGCCAGCAGGTGGTCAAGATCGTCCACGACCAGCTCGCCGAGATGCTGGGCGCGGACGCCGAGGTGATCGACCTCAACGCCGCGCCGCCCGTGGGCATCCTCATGGTGGGCCTCCAGGGCTCGGGCAAGACCACCACCACCGCCAAGATCGCCCGGCGCCTGACGGAGCGCGAGAAGCGGCGCGTCCTGATGGCGTCCCTGGACACCCGGCGGCCTGCTGCGCAGGAGCAGCTCGCGGTCCTGGGCCGGCAGGTGGGCGTCGACACCCTTCCCATCGTGGCCGGACAATCGGCGGTGCAGATCGCCCGGCGCGCCATGGAGGCGGCGCGCCTTGGCGGCTACGACGTGGTGATGCTCGACACGGCAGGCCGCGTCACCGTGGACGAGGCCCTGATGGCGGAGGCCGCCGAAGTGCGCTCCGCCACCAATCCCCATGAAGTGCTGCTCGTCGCCGACGCCCTCACCGGCCAGGACGCGGTCAACACGGCGCGGGCCTTCGACCAGCGCCTCGGGGTCACCGGCATCGTGCTCACCCGCATGGACGGCGACGCCCGCGGCGGCGCGGCGCTCTCCATGCGCGCCGTCACCGGCAAGCCGATCAAGCTCATCGGCACCGGCGAAAAGGTGGATGCCCTCGAGGAGTTCCACCCCTCCCGCGTCGCCAACCGCATCCTCGGCATGGGCGACATCGTCTCCCTGGTGGAAAGGGCGGCGGAGAATTTCGACCAGGCCCAGGCCCAGCGCATGGCCGACAAGATGCGCAAGGGCAAGTTCGACCTGGAGGACCTGCGCGACCAGCTCAGCCAAATGGAAAAGCTCGGCGGCCTCGGCGGGCTGATGGGCATGCTGCCGGGCGTGGCCAAGATGAAGTCGCAGCTGGAGAGCGCCAATCTCGACGACCGGGTGATCAGGCGCCAGCGCGCCATCATCGATTCCATGACGCCGGCCGAGCGCCGCAACCCGGACATCCTCAAGGCATCGCGTAAAAAACGCATCGCGTCGGGCGCGGGCGCCAAGGTCGAGGAGATCAACAAGCTCCTCAAGATGCACCGCCAGATGGCCGACGTCATGAAGATGATGGGCGGCGGCAAGGGCAAGGGCATGGCAGGCGCCCTCGGCAAGATGTTCGGCATCGGCGGAGGCGGCATGCCCCAGCCGACCCCGGAGCAGATCGAGGCCCTGCAGAAGCAGATGGGCGGCAAGCTGCCCGATTTTCCCGGAGGCGCGGGCGGCCTGCCGCCCATGCCCAAGGGCGTGCCGGGCCTGCCCGGCCTCGGCGGACCGAAGCTTCCAGGGCTGCCGGGGATCGGCGGCTTTCCGTTCGGGAAGAAGAAGTGACGATCTCGGCCGGCAGGGTTGGCCTTGCGCTCTGTGCCCTATGGCTCGGGGTCGTGGGCTGGATGGCTTCCTCGTCGAACGGTTGGAGTATCGGTCGATACGCCAACACGTTCGAAGGCGAGTATGCGGTCCATTGCTGGAAGACTTACGACGTTGAACACGGAAAGGAAAAAGTGGACGCGTGCATCGCACGGCAGCTTTCCCAGGATGAGAACGACAGGATGTGGCAGCAGACGGTCGGCAGCTACGTTTCATCCGCCTGGAAGCGCCTCGCCATCGTGCTCTCCGTTCCTCTCCTGATTTTCGGATTCCTTGCGACCTGGAGCCTTTTGCAAAGAACCCGAACCCCATTACCGGCTCCGAAAAACTGAAACTGAAAGTCTAAGACCCATGTCCCTCAAGATCCGTCTCACCCGCGCCGGCGCGAAGAAGCGCCCGTACTACCGCATCGTCGTGGCCGATTCGCGCTCCCCGCGCGATGGCCGCTTCATCGAGAAGGTGGGCACCTACGACCCGATGAAGCCGAAGGACGACGCGAGCCGCGTGGTTCTCGAAACCGACAAGATCCAGGCCTGGCTCGCCAAGGGCGCCCAGCCCACGGACCGCGTCCTGCGCTTCCTGGACAATGCCGGCCTCATGAAGCGCAGCCCGCGCAACAACCCGCAGAAGGCCGTTCCGGGCAAGAAGTCCCAGGAGCGCGCCGATGCCCGGGCCGCCGCGGCGGCCGCCGGCGAAGGCGAGGCTGCGTAAGCGTCATGAAGAAGGGGCGCTCCCATCAGCGCCCCGCCTCACCCCTCCCCCTTGTGGGGAGGGGCAGGGGTGGGGGTGTGAGCGATAACCTATCAGGGTCCGGCGCTCACACCCCCACCTCCATCTCCTCCCCACAAGGGGGAGGAGGGCTTGCTGCGCCGCCGCGGGACGATCTCGTCCTCGTGGGCGAGTTCGGCCGCCCCCACGGGCTCAAGGGCGAGGTGCGGCTGAAATCCCATACGGGCGAACCGGAGGCGATTGCCGGCTACAGGCCGCTCATCGCGGCGGACGGCCGGACCCTGTCCCTGAAGAGCGTGCGCCCGGCGCCCGGCGGCGCGCCGGATCTTCTCATCGCCGTGGTGGACGGCGTTGCCACCCGGGAGGCGGCCGAGGTCCTCAACCGCGTGCCGCTTTATGTGGAGCGCGCAAAACTGCCGCCCCCCGACGGGGAGGACGAGTTCCTGCTCGCCGACCTCATCGGGCTCAGCGTCGAGACCGAGGCCGGCGAGGTCATCGGCGCCGTGGTGGCCGTGCCGAATTACGGCGGCGGCGACCTCATTGAAATCGCGCCGGTTGCAAAGGGCCCGACCGCGCTCCTGCCCTTCACCAAGGCCTTCGTGCCCGTGGTCGACCTTACGGGAAAACGCATCGTGGCCGCGCCCCCGGACGACCTGTTCGAGCCCGCCACGCCCCAGCCCGAGGGCGAGGCGTGAGTTTCGACGCCACCATCCTGACCCTCTACCCCGAGATGTTTCCAGGCCCCCTCGGCCTGTCCTTGTCGGGGGACGCGCTGGCGCGGGGGATCTGGTCCTTGACCGCCCGGAACATCCGCGACCACGGCCTCGGCCGCCACCGCACGGTGGACGACACGCCCGCGGGCGGCGGGCCCGGCATGGTGCTGCGCTGCGACGTGCTGGGAGAGGCCATCGACGCCGCCGTGCCGGAGGGCGATGCCCGCCCGAGGCTGCTCATGACCCCGCGGGGAAAACCGCTCACGCAGGGGCGGGTGCGCGAGCTTGCGGCCGGTCCCGGCCTCGTCATCGTGTGCGGCCGGTTCGAGGGGGTGGACGAGCGCGTCATCGAGGCCCGGGGTCTGGAGGAGGTCTCCATCGGCGACTACGTGCTCTCCGGCGGCGAGATGGCCGCCCTGGTGGTGCTCGATGCCTGCGTGCGCCTGCTCCCCGGCGTGATGGGCAAGGAGGAATCCGGCGCGGAGGAGAGTTTCGAATCGAACCGCCTCGAATACCCGCATTACACGAGGCCACGGGAATGGGAGGGCCGCCCCATCCCAGGCGTGCTGCTGTCGGGCAACCACGCCGCCATCGAGCGCTGGCGGCGGGAGGAATCTGAGCGGATCACCCGCGAGCGGCGGCCGGATCTGCTTGAGCGCTAGCGTTCGGCCAAGATCAGAAATCCGATAGGACCGGATGTCCCCGACTGCTCCAGTAATGACCCCAACGGGCGGCAGCAAGTAGAATAGCCAGTCCGTATTGCTCGTCCGTCATTTCATTGATGCTCCGACCCGTCAGATCGTCTTTCTGAACCTTGAAGCGCTCGGCATAGGTTTGAGCGTAACCGTGGAGGTTTCGGCTGTAAGTGGTCATCTCCTCTGGCGTGAACGAGTACCAAGCCCTCTCAAGGAACGTCTGACCGAGGATCTGCACGATCCTCTCGTCTCCCAAGAGCTTGGCGCGAAACGTCTCGGGTCCGAGGGTCCCGGGGAAATCAGGCGTCACCCCATGACAGCCAGGCGCGAGCTGGATCACAGGGTGCGAGTGCCACTTCGACTTGTACTTGTCGAAGGAAATGCCTTTCCTCTTTTCCTTGCTTTGTTCGTACCAGAGCACCAGCCACTCGTCGGCTGCAGGATCGATGCCGACCCGAGGCGCTCCCAAGGTTTCTTCGGGCAGGATCGAGATTTCCCTGAAGCGCTCCCACACGATTTTGCGCCTCTTGCCCACTTCGCGCAAGATGAACCGCAGCCACGCGGGATGACGCTCGAAGGGTGCGATGTCCTTGGTCCGACCACTCAGAAACTCGAAGAGACGCCGGTGCTCGTCCTCATATTCCGGCTGCGCGCGTCCGAGCGGCACCCAGTCAAGTCCCATGCGCGCCCCAATCCTGTATTGTTCGGCTCTAGCGAGAGCATTGGTTTGCGCCTTTATAGACGCTTGATATTTTGTTGCAAGGACACCTCGCCATAGCTCCGGCTCAACCCCAGCCGCCATTTCAGGTTCACCCCGGCGCTGCCGAGCAGGATCAGCCCGATGCCGCTCCACTGGCTCAAGGAGAGCTCGCGCCCATAGGCCAGATAATCCACCAGGATGGCCACGGCCGGATAGGTGAAGGAGAGCACCGCCACCACCGGCGTCGGCAGCTTCTGGAGGGCCGAGTACAGCAGGATGTACATGACGCAGGTGTGCACCAAGCCGAGGATCAGCAGGTAGCCCCATGAAGCGGCCCCGGTCGGCAGGTTCGAGAAATCGGCCAGGGGCAGGAGCATTGCGGTTCCGAGGATCGCCTGCACCAGGGCGATGAGGTGCGGCGGCAGGCCCTTGAGGCGCTTCACGATCACGGAGGCCACCGCGTAGAGGAAGGCGGCCCCGAGCGCCTGGGCAAGCCCGGCCAGATATCCGCCGGTCCATGCGAAGGAGCCCGCCTCGATTCGGGCGACCATCACCAGCCCGACGAAGGCCACCGCGATGAAGCCGAGGGCGTCGGCGGTGGGCCGCTCGCCGAACAGGAGGAAGCCGAGCAGGATCAGGAAGAACGGCTGGGTGTTGTAGACCGCCGTGGCGATGGAGATCGACGCGTGGCCGTAGGAGGAGAACAGCAGCACCCAGTTGAGCACGATGGCCGCCCCGCTCAGGAGGGCGAGGAGCAGGGTGCGGGTGGAGAAGGGCCAGGGCGAGAGCAGGCCCTTGGCCCAGCAATAGGCCAAAAGGCCCATGGCGCCGAACAGGCAGCGGAAGAACACCACGTTCCAGGTGCTCTGGCCGGATTCGACGACGAAGTACCCGATGGTGCCCGACAGGGCCATCGCGGCGATCATTTCCAGCCGCCCCGACAGATCCGACGATGGGTTCGATGATGGTTTCATGGCTGCGCCTCCAAACATGAGGGCAACTTTACCTCTGGGCGGAAAACCCGTACCCTCGCGTCTGAAAGCCCATTCGTTCTTTTACCTTCGAAGCCATGGCAAACCTCGCGAAAAACCTTAGGATCAAAAACTCCGTCCTGGATGAGATCGACCAGGCCCTGATCGCGCTCCTGGCCGACAACGCCAGGCTCTCCACGGCGGAGCTTGCCCGCAGCGTCGGCCTGTCGGCCCCGAGCGTGGCCGAGCGGCTGCGGCGGCTGGAAGAGGACGGGGTGGTGAGGGCCTACACGGTCGAGCTCGACCCGAAGGCCCTCGGCTACACGCTCACGGCCATCGTGCGCGTCCGCCCCCTGCCGGGGCAGCTCCATACGGTGGAGCGCCTGCTAGTCGAAAGCCCCGAGGTGGTGGAATGCGACAAGGTGACGGGGGAGGATTGCTTCGTCGCCCGCTACCTGCTGCGCTCCATCGAGGAGCTCGACCCGATCCTGGAGCGCATCGCCCAGCGGGCCCAGACCAGCACCTCCATCGTCAAGGCCTCGCCGGTCAAGCGCCGGCTGCCGCCGGTGTCCTGAGGGGCTGGCCTATCACTTAGCCCTGATCCTTCGAGACGCTGCTCCTCAGGATGGGGGGAGGGTGTGAAGAGCCAGCCTCCGATGGTCCTCTCCGTGGGTCCTCTCGACATCCCTTCCGAACTCCTGTATAGGCGCGGCCTCAACTTACAACAGGACGCCGAAATCCAGCGGCTTGGCCAGAGCAATCATTGGCCAAAGCACGCAACGGCAGGAGCTAGACTATGAACCTCATCCAGCAGCTCGAGCAGGAGCAGATCGCCCGGCTCGGCAAGACCATTCCCGATTTCCAGCCCGGCGACACCGTCATCGTCAACGTGAAGGTGAAGGAAGGCGAGCGCACCCGCGTGCAGGCCTATGAAGGCGTCTGCATCGCCCGGTCCGGCGGCGGCCTCCACGAGAGCTTCACGGTTCGCAAGATCTCCTACGGCGAGGGCGTCGAGCGCGTGTTCCCGCTCTACTCGCCCCTGGTGGATTCCATCAAGGTCGTGCGCCGCGGCGCCGTCCGCCGCGCCAAGCTGTACTACCTGCGCGACCGCCGCGGAAAGTCCGCCCGCATCGCCGAGCGCGCCGAGCGCCAGGGGAAGGCTCCGGCCGCGGCCGAGTAAGGCTTCCTCATTCGGGTCTTCAAGGGTTGAAAAGCGCGGCGCAAACCGCGCTTTTTGCTTATCACGGCAAGCTTCGCCGGTTGGAAGGCGTCAAAGAATTTTATTGCGCGCTCCCGCCGATCGGCTATGCGATGCTTTCAAAAGCCCTTGCGCCGGGAGCATCTTCTCCCGACGCGCGAGGGGTGCTAAACATCAAAGACATCGTTTCATCGCTGGAAGAGAACCATGGCCAATCCCCGCACCCTCTATGACAAGATCTGGGACGATCACGTCGTCGATCAGCAGGCTGACGGGACGTGCCTTCTCTACATCGACCGCCACCTCGTCCACGAGGTGACGAGCCCGCAGGCCTTCGAGGGCCTGCGGCTGACCGGCCGCACGGTGCGCCAGCCCCATAAGACCCTCGCGGTGGTCGACCACAACGTGCCCACCACCGACCGCTCGGAAGGAATCGCCGATCCCGAGGCCGCCACGCAGGTGGCGACGCTCGCCCAGAACGCCAAGGATTTCGGCGTCGAGTACTTCAACGAGCTCGACGTCCGCCAGGGCATCGTGCACGTGATCGGTCCCGAGCAGGGCTTCACGCTTCCGGGCATGACCATCGTGTGCGGCGACAGCCACACCTCGACCCACGGGGCCTTCGGGGCGCTCGCCCACGGCATCGGCACCTCCGAGGTCGAGCATGTGCTCGCAACGCAAACCCTGATCCAGAAGAAGGCCCGGAACATGCGCGTGACCGTGGACGGGCAATTGCCCGCCGGGGTCACCGCCAAGGACATCATCCTGGCCATCATCGGCGAGATCGGCACCGCGGGCGGCACCGGTCATGTGATGGAATATGCCGGGGAGGCGATCCGGTCGCTCTCCATGGAAGGCCGGATGACGGTCTGCAACATGGCGATCGAAGGCGGGGCGCGGGCGGGCATGATCGCCCCCGACGAGAAGACCTACGCCTACCTGAAGGACCGGCCCAAGTCGCCCAAGGGCGAGGCCTGGGACGCGGCCGTGCGCTACTGGGACGGCCTTCGCACCGACGAGGGCGCGTACTTCGACACCGAGATCAGGCTCGACGCCGCCAACCTGCCGCCCATCGTCACCTGGGGCACGAGCCCGGAGGACGTGGTGTCGGTGGCGGGCGCGGTGCCGAACCCGGACGACATCCCGGACGAGAACAAGCGCCTCTCCAAGTGGCGGGCGCTGGAATACATGGGCCTCAAGCCCGGCCAGAAGATCACCGACATCACCCTCGATCGCGTCTTCATCGGCTCCTGCACCAACGGCCGCATCGAGGACCTGCGCGCGGTGGCCAAGGTGGTCGAGGGCAAGCGGGTGGCCGAGAGCGTCAGCGCCATGATCGTGCCCGGCTCCGGCATCGTGAAGATGCAGGCCGAGGCCGAGGGGCTCGACCGGATCTTCAAGGCGGCCGGCTTCGACTGGCGCGAGCCCGGCTGCTCCATGTGCCTGGCCATGAACGCGGACCGCCTCGCCCCCCACGAGCGCTGCGCCTCCACGTCGAACCGCAACTTCGAGGGCCGCCAAGGCTTCAAGGGCCGCACCCACCTGATGTCGCCCGCCATGGCGGCGGCGGCGGCGATCGCCGGCCGCTTCGTGGACATCCGCACCTTCGGCTGATCGAGCCCTCAGGAACAGAGGAAAGGCGGCGACTCCGGCGGGTCGCCGCCTTTTTCATGGAGGCGGCTTCAGGTCTTAGTCCACATGGACCCGGCGGCCCCGAGGGCCATGAGCCCGGCCACCGCGAGAACTCCGAAAATCTTGCGCATGGCCGCCTCATCTTGAGTTGCCCCTTCGGGGCTGTTAACGGCAGGGCTTGCGGGAGGGGTTGCGATGAACGATCAGGAGCGCGAACGCGAGGCCCGGGAGGCGCTGGAGCGCGTCCGGCGGGACACGGAGACCGTGGGCTCCTCGGCGCTGGCCCGCATGAGCCGGCGGGCGCAGGACCATTTCGGCGGCAGCGACGCTCCCGCCGGGCAGGACGGGGGCTTGGACCCGGTGGAGCTCTGGGGCCGCCGCATCGGCCGCGCCCTGTCGCTGGTGGGCGTGGTGGTCCTCACCCTCTGGCTCCTGGTTCAGCTGCGGATCCTGTGAGCCCATGAAGGACCATGCCGTGACCGACCCTGCCATGCCCGACTGGGCCCATCTTCACGCCCCCTCGCTCGCCGATCTCGAAGCCCTGGCGCAGGAGGCCTATGAGCGCCTGCCGGAGGGTTTTCGGCAGCTCTGCGAGGGGCTGGTGGTCCGGGTGGAGGATTTCCCCGATGACGAGACCATGGCCGAGATGGGCTGCGAGACGCCCTTCGACCTGCTCGGCCTGTTCCGCGGCATCGGCCTGGCGCAGGGCGGCGCGATGATGCAGACGGGCCAGTTCCCCAACATGGTGTGGCTCTACCGCCGCCCCATCCTCGACTACTGGGCCGAGCACGAGGAAAGCCTGGGAGGCCTCGTCACCCATGTGCTGGTGCACGAGATCGGCCACCATTTCGGCCTCTCGGACGAGGACATGGAGGCCATCGAGGCGGCGGCCGGGGAGGGCTAGCCGCCGCGACCATCATGGGCCTAGTGCTCGCCCCAACCCTTTGATATGAGGCTGCAACGGCGGCCCCTGCCCGCCCGAGAGGGGAAGAGACCATGGACAAGTTCACCGTGCTGGAGAGCGTTGCGGCGCCGCTGCGGATCATCAACATCGACACCGACATGATCATCCCCAAGCAGTACCTGAAGACGATCAAGCGCACGGGGCTCGGCACGGGCCTGTTCTCGGAGATGCGCTACCGCGAGGACGGCTCGGAGAACCCGGATTTCGTCCTCAACCAGCCGGCCTACCGCAACGCCAAGATTCTGGTGGCGGGCGACAATTTCGGCTGCGGCTCGTCCCGGGAGCACGCCCCCTGGGCGCTGCTCGATTTCGGCATCCGCTGCGTGATCTCCACCAGCTTCGCCGACATCTTCTACAACAACTGCTTCCAGAACGGCATCCTGCCCATCAAGGTCTCGCCCGAGGACCTGGAAAAGCTCTTCGACGACGCCAGCCGCGGCTCCAACGCCACGCTCACCATCGACCTGGAGAACCAGGAGATCCGCGGACCCGACGGCGGCGCGGTCAAGTTCGACATCGACCCGTTCCGCAAGCACTGCATGCTCAACGGCCTCGACGGCATCGGGCTGACCATGGAAAAGGCCGCCTCCATCGACAGCTTCGAGAAGAAACTCGCCGAGCGTCCCTGGGCGTAACTGTCGATTGCAATGCATGTTTCAAACGAAAACGGCCGGCTCATCGAGCCGGCCGTCGCATGTCGGAGCTGGTCCGGCGGGCCCGATCAGGCCGCCTGCTTCTTCGCCTTGAGCAGGCCCCGGTTCACCATGGATTCGGCGATCTGCACCGCGTTCAGGGCCGCGCCCTTGCGCAGGTTGTCGGAGACGCACCAGAAGGAGAGGCCGTTCTCCACCGTGATGTCCTCGCGGATGCGGGAGATGTAGGTGGCGTCCTCGCCCGCCGCCTCGTGCGGGGTGATGTAGCCGCCGGGCTCGCGCTTGTCGATCACCATCACGCCGGGGGCGGAGCGCAGGATGTCCCGCGCCTCGTCGGCCGAGATCGGGTTCTCGAACTCCACGTTCACGGCCTCCGAGTGGCCGATGAAGACCGGCACGCGCACGCAGGTGGCGGTGAGCTTGATCTTGGGGTCGAGGATCTTCTTGGTCTCGGCCATCATCTTCCACTCTTCCTTCGTGAACCCGTCCTCCATGAACACGTCGATCTGGGGGATCAGGTTGAAGGCGATGCGCTTGGGGAACTTCTTCTCCTCCACGTCCTGGAGCGAGTAGAGCGCCTTGGTCTGGCGGTCGAGCTCGTCCATGCCGTCCTTGCCCGCGCCGGACACGGACTGGTAGGTGGCCACCACCACGCGCCGGATGGTGGCGCGGTCGTGCAGGGGCTTGAGGGCGACCACGAGCTGCGCGGTGGAGCAGTTCGGGTTGGCGATGATGCCCTTCTTCATGCCGCGCACGGCGTCGGCGTTCACCTCCGGCACGATCAGCGGCACGTCGGAATCGTAGCGCCAGGCGGAGGAGTTATCGATCACCACCGCTCCTTGAGCGGCGATCTTGGGCGACCATTCCTTGGAGACCTCGCCGCCCGCCGACATGAGGCACAGGTCCACGTCGGAGAAGTCGTAGGTGTCCAGGGTCTTCGTCTTGAGGACCCGGTCGCCGTAGGACACTTCCGAGCCCTGGCTGCGGCGGGAGGCCAGCGCCACCACCTCGTCGGCCGGGAAGGCCCGCTCGGCGAGGATGCTGAGCATCTCGCGGCCCACGTTGCCGGTCGCGCCGACCACGGCGATCTTGAAACCCATCGGACTTCTCCTGTTGCGCTCTCCCCGGAAAACTCAAAAACCCTGTCTGGGGTTGTCGCCTCTCGCCCCGTGGGGAGAGAGAACCGGGGACGACGAGGCTTATTCGGCCGTTTTCACGGTCGTTGCGGCGGTTTTCGTTTTGCTCGCCGTGCAGGTGAGCCGCGCCATGGCCATCGTCCATCCAAAAGCCCGGTGCGGGCTTCAATGTCGCTTCGAGAAACACACCAAAGGCCGGCTTTCGTCAAGCCTTCTCTTCGCCCGCGGGCCCCGGCTCCCCGGTGAGCACCGGGGTGGAAAGGTTGAAGCGGTAGAACACCTTGTCCATCGGCTCCGCCCCCAGGCGCTCATAGAAGGCCCTGGCGCCCCGGTTCCCCGCCTCCGTGGTGAGGTCGATGCGCCCGAGGCCGCGGGCGCGGGCGTAAGCGGCGAGCCAGCGCATGAGCGCCGCCCCCACCGCTTGGCCGCGGGCCTGCTCCTCCACGAACAGCTCCTTGAGGAACACCAGCCCGGTCAGCCGGAAGCCCGGCCTCAGGACGGCAAAGCAGGCCAGGCCCACGGGCCGCTCCCCTGCGAAGGCGAGGGCGTGGCGCGTCCCCTCCTGCTCCGCCATGGAGGCCCGCACCATGGCCAGGGTGCTCTCCAGGGGGCAGGCCTCGCCGCCGTAATGGATCTCCAGGGCGTGGATGAGCCCGGCGATGGCCCCGGCGTCGCCGGGCTCCGCGAGGCGAACGGCGATGTGGGGCGCATGGGGCGCTTCGATGAAGTTCAAGGCCGGTAACCTTTGGTTTGCCTTTCTGGGCGAAAGCTTTCGATGGCCGGCACAGGTGCCGGGCCAGGGATCGCGGGCTCCAGGGTTCATGTCATGCCAAAAGCCGGTTTCGCCAGATGGGATGAGGACGATGCGTTCGGCTTATACGACGAACGCCCCTCCCGCCATGCCCGAAGGCGGCGGCTGCCCTGGCTGCGGATGGGCTTCTTCTCCACCCTGTGCGTCGCCGGGCTCGTGTTCTTCGCCCAGGACCACCAGCCGAAGAACCCGGAAACCGGGAGCCTCAAGACCAGGAGCTTCGAGACCAAGAGCTTCGAGACCAGGAGTTCCGAGTTCAAGACCCCCGAGTCCCGGCAACAGCCCGCGGTGACGGCTCCCGTTCCGCCTCCGGTCCTGACCGCCCCCACCCCGGTCTGGCGGCAGATTCCGCCCCAGCCCGTGCTCTACGCCTTCGAGAGGAACGCGGACCCGGTCGCCATGACGGCGCGCCAGCACGCGGGCGGCGCGCGGGAGGACACCCTGATCCTGGGAGCCTTCGGCCAGGAGCGCTATGCCCATGTGGCCCTGGCCCACAATCCCGCCGGGCCCCTGGCCGAGCCGGCGCGAAGCTTCTTCGTGGAGCTGGTGCGCCGCTCGGCGGAGGCGGGCCTGTCGGTGGTGCGCTACCCGCAGAGCCATGCGGTGGCCACCAAGTTCGGCCCGGTGGAGGCGGCCCCCGTCACCCTGGCGGCAGCGGCCGAGCAGCCGTGCCTGGCCTTCCGCTTCGCCGATCCGGCGGCGGGCTTCGGCCTCCAGGGCTGGCTGTGCGGATCCGAGGCGAGGCCCGTGGACGACGCTCAGCTCGCCTGCTTCATCGACGGGATCGGCCTTGCAGGGGCGGCGGGACCCGGCCTCAAGGCGATCTTCGCCCGCTCCGAGCGCAGCCGGATCGAGGCCTGCGGCCTTGGCCCCCGCACCGCATCCGCCAGCGTCAAGGCTCCCGTCCGACCGTGACCGCCACCCGGTGCATGACGTTGCAGCCGTAGCCGTTGGGATTCCAACGGGCCGCATGGAAGGGCTGGGCGCGCCCCTGTGAGTCGGTGGCCCGGGCGAAGATCTCGTAGAAGCCGTCCCCGGATAAGGGGATCGCCGCCTCCCAGCGCACCCAGTCGTAGCGGTTGCGGGGCGGCTTCAGGGCGGCGGCGGTCCAGGTCGCGCCGCCGTCCGCCGAGAGATCGACCCGCGCCACCCCGTCGTCCCCCGCCCAGGCCGCGCCGCGCACCGGGATCTCCCGGGTTCCCGAAGGGTAGCGATGGCCCGGGGCCGGCCAGGAGACGATGCTGCGCACCGGCATGGATTCCAGGATGCGGGTCTCGACCCCCTGCCCGTCGGAGCCCGGTCTCAGCGGGTTCACCGGCATGCGGTAGGACAGGCCCGTCATGCCCGGGCCGTCGTGCTCCCGGTCGCGCAGCCAGATCCGGGTGAGCCATTTCTGGCTCAAGGAGCCGGGCCAGCCCGGCACCACGAGCCGCAAGGGGCCCCCATGGGGGAAGGGTAGGGGCTCCCCGTTCATGGCCCAGGCCAGCAGGGTGTGCTCCTCCAGCGCCTTGGCCACCGGCACGCCCCGGGACATGGCCTGACGCTCGCGGCTTCCCGTCTTGTCCGGGTCGGCCCCAAAGTGGGCGGTGAAGCGGGCGGAGGACTTGAGCCCCGCCTCGCGCAGGACGTCGCCCAAGGAGACCCCGGTCCATTCCGCGCAGCCGACGCCCCCATTGGTCCAGGGATTGCCCTCGGCCTTGGGCGTCAGGAAGGAGCGCCCGTTGCCGCCGCATTCGAGCACCATGCGCAGGGTTTTGGGCGAAAAGCGGCGCTTCAGCTCCGCGAGGGTGAGCCGGAGCGGCCGCTCCACCTCCCCGTCGACCGTGAAGCTCCAGCCCTCCGGGTCCCCGGCGGGCTCCGGCATCAGGCCGTTGTTGCGCACGAAGAAGCGCGACACCGGCGTGGTCTCGTCGTCGAGGAGCTCCTCCGGCGTCTCGGCCACCAGGGGCGTGTCGCCCAGCAGCGTCAGGCCGTCTTTGCCCGCAAGGGGAGAGCCGGCAAGGGGAGGGCCGCCTTGGGGGAGGCTGTCCTGGGTCCGGTCCTGCATGGGCGCTGCTCCTTCTTCATCCGTGCTTCATCCGTGCGAAACGGCACAGCTTGTAAGGAACCATTTTAGGCGGCGCCGCCTTGTTCTGGAAGATCGTTGATTTCGCAGCAAGGCGCGCCCCGGAAGGCGCGCCCGTCATGGAGGTCTACCCGATGCGCCGCTTCGCACTTCTCGGCTTGGGCACGTTTGCCGCCATCACGGCCTTCTCGGCCATGGCGGAAGCGCAGGCCCAGGACCGTCCCCTCACCCTTCGCGTCACCCCGCGCAGCTTCCTCGATCCCGGCAACGCCGCGCCCGTGGGGTCCCTGAACCGCTACGCCACCCAGGGGCAGCTGTCCTATCTCACGAGCCCGCCCTGGGACAACCAGCGCGACCGCTTCGGCGAGGGCTCGCTGCCCGATCCCATCGGCGGTCCCTTCGTGGGCGCGCGCAATCCCTTCGCGGACCTGGAGACCACCGGCTCGATCCGCTGAAGACCGCACCTCGACAAAAAGCCCCGGCGCGAGCCGGGGCTTTTTGTTGCCCGCGTGGGGCCTCCTACGAGAGCGACTCCAGCTCCTTCACCACCGCGTCGCCCACGTCTCCCGTACCGACGGCGTTCATGCCGGGGGCGGCGATGTCCTTGGTGCGGGTGCCGGAGGCCAGCACGTTGGCGATGGCCCGCTCCAGGCGGTCCGCCTCGTCCACGAGGCCGAAGGAATAGCGCAGGGCCATGCCGAAGGAGCCGATCATGGCGATGGGGTTGGCAAGCCCCTTGCCGGCGATGTCCGGGGCCGAGCCGTGCACCGGCTCGTAGAGCGCCTTGCGCGACCCGGTCTTCGGGTCCTGCGCGCCCAGCGACGCGGAGGGCAGCATCCCAAGCGAGCCGGTGAGCATCGCGGCGATATCCGACAGGATGTCGCCGAACAGGTTGTCGGTGACGATCACGTCGAACTGCTTCGGGTTGCGCACGAGCTGCATGGCGCAGTTGTCGGCGAGCACATGGTCGAGGGCGATGCCGGAGAACTCCGCCTTGTGCACCCGCGACACCACCTGGCGCCACAGCACCCCCGACTTCATCACGTTGCTCTTCTCCGAGGACGACACCTTGTTCCGGCGCTTGCCCGCAAGGTCGAAGGCCACGCGGGCGATGCGCTCGATTTCCGGCGTGGTGTAGACCTGGGTGTCCACGGCGCGCTGCTGGCCGTTCTCCAGGGTCACCAGCTCCTTGGGCTCGCCGAAATAGACGCCGCCGGTGAGCTCGCGCACGATCACGATGTCGAGGCCCTCGACGATCTCCCGCTTGAGGGAGGAGGCGTCGGCGAGCGCCGGGTAGCAGATCGCCGGGCGCAGGTTGGCGAAGAGGCCCAGGTCCTTGCGCAGGCGCAGCAGCCCCGCCTCGGGGCGCACCTCGTAGGGCACCCCGTCCCATTTGGGCCCGCCCACCGCGCCGAACAGCACCGCATCCGCCGCCTGAGCCCGGCCCATGGCCGCTTCCGAGATCGCCGCCCCATGGGCGTCATAGGCCGAGCCGCCCACGAGGTCCGTCTCGGTCTCGAAGCCCACGCCCCGCCTGCGGAACCAGCCCACGATCTTCTCCACCTCGCGCATGACCTCCGGGCCGATGCCGTCGCCGGGGAGAAGGAGAAACTTGTGCGTTGCCATGGGAAGAACCCTGTTCTGTCGGATAAGAATGCAGGGCTCTTAAAAGGCCGAATGGCGGCTTGGCAAGCGCATGTTGCATTCGCCGTGAGGCGAAAGAGGCAAACCGAGACCCTCAATCGATGAGTCGCTCGCCTTAGAAACGGCAGCGGCTTCTGAAGCTGGCAAAGGCGCTTTGCGCCTCCTTGTTGAGGGGGAGCGTTGCGTGGTCCCCTGGAATCTCAATTCTGAGAGAACCACGCTCTTCAAAGATGGCGGCAAGTTTCTGAGGTTGCAGCAGTGATGCTGTGATTTCTAAGGCTTCGAGCACTTCGCTAAAGCTTGCCTTACCTTCGATCCTGAGCCTCCTCGTCGATGTGGATAGAACGATGGCGCCCTTCTCCCCCTCGTTGATCCCTGAGGTCGCAAATCCTGGGGTAATCGTGATCTCCTTGGTCGAGACCTGACACCAGATCCATAGGAGTCCGACATCGCTTTCCGGAACGGCATAGCTCAACCCCCATGCCTGATCCGCAACACCATGGACCGACCAACGAAACTTGGGCTCTGCTGCATCGGCCGCACCCAAAAGACCCGCCAAGGTCACGAAGGCGCAGAGAACATGTTTCATGGCGTTCTGATCCGAAGGCGAAAGAAGAACTCATGGATGATGTTGTCTCAAAATCGTGCCTATGCTGCAACTTTATACTATCCATTGTCGACTTCTGATGCGGAGCGGGGCCGATCTTCTTGCCGTCGATCCTTCGGCGTCCGGACCACCGTCACGGAGCATGGCGCCTCCGCCACCACCTGGGACGAGACGCTGCCGAGATAGCGCCTGAGCGCCGAGGAGGCCCGGGCGCCGATGACGATGTGGTCCACGTTGTTGTGGCGGGCGTAGTCCACCAGGGCGGCGGCCGGATCGGGAGCCTCGAGCACGCTGTAGGTGATCCTCTCCTGCGGGATGTCGAGGGACGCGCCCCAGTGCCGGAGCTGCACGAGGCGCTGGACGTGCAGGCTGCGGCCCTCCTCGTCCTCCAGGACGTCCACGGCGATGCGGGAGGTCTTGAGGATGTTCACGCAGGCGATGCGGGCCTCGCCCTCCAGGGACAGGATGCGCCGCACCATCGCCCGCAGGGAGAAGGCCAGGTCCTCGCTCCCGGGAGAGAGATCGATGGCGGCCAGGATGATCGGCGCCCGCGAGAGCTGGCCGGCGATGTCGGGGGTATCCAGGGGCTTCGCCCGCCGGGCCTTGAGCCAGCGCCGGAAGGTTTTCAGGCCCCCGTCCGGCTCCAGCCGCCCGGCCCGCTCCGTCAGGCGCACCCCGTCCGGGTTCTCCAGGTCGAGGGCGAGCTGCGCCGCGGTGGCGTAGCGGTCCCGGGGATCGACCTCCAGGCAGCGCAGGATCGCCTCCTGCAGCCAGGGCGGGCAATCCGGGTTCTGCGCCCGCGGCGGAACCGGGTTTCGCCACAGGCGGCGGCGGATCTGGCCGCCGCGGGGCGTGCCGTAGGGCCGCTCGCCGGTGACGAAGAAATACAGCATCACCCCCAGCGCGAAGAGGTCGCTGCGCGGGTCGCCCCGGTCCTGGAGCACCTGCTCCGGGGCCATGTAGGGGGTCGTGCCGAAGGGCTCGTGGAACTCCTCGGCCAGGAGGTCGGGCAGGAGCTCGTGGCGGGCGAAGCCGTAATCGATGAGAACCGCCTCGCCGGTGTCCCGGAGCATGATGTTGCTCGGCTTCACGTCGAGATGAATCACATGCTGGAGATGGAGGTCGTGGAGGGCGCGGGCCACCCCCGCTCCGATCCCGGCCACCTCCCGCCAGGGCAGGGGAACCCCCGGCAGGCGCGCCTTGAGGGAGGCTCCGGGGATCCGCTCCATGACGATGTAGGGCAGGGGCTCCAGGCCGCCCGTGGCCACGAAGCGGGGCGCGTGGGGGCCTGAGAGCCGCGGCATGATCATCTGCTCCGTCTCGAAGCACACGATGGGAATCGGGTCGTCGCTGTCGGCGAGAGCCGGCACCTTCATCACCAGGGGCGTCGGGTCGCCCGCCCGGGAGACTGCCCAGATCTGGGCCATGCCGCCGGTGCCCAGATGCTCCAGGAGCTCGAACCCGTCGAAGATCATGCCGGGACCCAGGCGAAGGCGCATCCCTAGCGTCCCTGTTCGAGGCGCAGGGCGAGCTTTTCCGGCAGCCCCGCCGCCCGCACCTTGCGCGCCGCCGCCGCATGGTCGTAGGGCACCCGCAGGTAGCGCAGACTCTGGCGCGCCGCGTCGAAGATCGCGTAATGGGCGGCCGGAAGGCCGTCCCGCGGCTGCCCGACGGCGCCGATCACCGCCAGCCAGGCGCGGGTGGGAAGGAGCGGGATGTCGTTGTGGGCCACGGGCGCGAAGGCCCCCACCTTGGCGGTGGTGCTCATGTGGTAGAGCATGGGCACATGCACATGCCCGCAGAAGGTGATGGGGGCCTGCACATGGGTGAAGTGCCGCACCGCGTCCATGGGGCCCGCCATGTAGTCCCAGCCGCCCGGATCGTAGCCGTTGGCGTGGGCGTAGAGGACGTTCCCCTCCTCGTGGACCAGGGGGAGGCCGGACAGGAAGGCGCGGTGCTCCGCCGAGAGCCGGCCGCGGGTCCAGCGGATCGCCGCCTGGGCGAGCGCGTTCATGTCCGCATCTGAGCCGTCGATGGCGGCGTCGTGGTTTCCGAGCAGGGCCACTGCTCCTTCGGCCACGAGCGCCGCCACGGTCTCCACGGCCCAGACCGGATCGGCGCCGTAACCCACGTAATCCCCGAGAAAGATCAGCCGGTCGACCTCGAGCAGGCGCGCATGGGCCAGGCAGGCCGACAGGGCCTCGCGATTGCCGTGGATGTCGGTCAGGATGGCGATGCGCATGGGGCAGCTAAACCCCAAACCGCGCCTGCTGCAACCGCCGCGCCGGGAAGATGCAGGGAGTCCTGGGTTCGAGGGGGCGCTGCCGCCCGGGGCCTGCCGGAATTACCTGCGCATCCGGTAGACCACGTTGTTGAGGGCGAACAGGCCCTCGTTCGGGCCGATCAGGTGAAACTCGATCCCCGAGCAGCCGACGCTGAGGGTCGGGACCGTGGCGGCGGTCATGCCCAGCCGCCGGGCCGCCTCCTGGGCGCTTGCGGGCGGTTTGGACGGGGGAGGCGGGGCTGCGAGAACGCCCTGAAACAGGCCCTCCGGCGGAAGCTCACGGATCTCGTAGCGCGGCTTGGAGCAGCCGAGGGAGGCCGGACCCGACACCTTGGAGGCGCTGAAGGTCAGAGACTTGCCCTTGAGCGCCCTCATGGCCTTGCTGTCTGGCGGCGAGGTTTCGCCCGCCCAGGGGGCGGCTTCCGAGGCGACGATGCGCCATGTTCCGGAAAAAGCCTCCTGAGCCCGGGCCGGCAGGGAGCCGACCGGCAGGCTTAGGAGGGATCCCAGGAGGAGGGATGCCAGGACGGAAAAAGCAGCGTTCCGGCGTCGTTGCGACGGGAGACGGCAGGTTCGCAGGGGTTCGGGCGCCATGATGCCCGTAACATGATATAGGATCCCGGCCCGCACAAGGGCGCTTCAAGGCGACCCGGCCTTATCCCCGCAGGGCTTCCAGCACCTTGCCGCCGGGCCGTCCGCGGGGCTCCAGGCCGATGCGGCGCTCCACGTCCTTGATGGCCTCCCGGGTCTTGGAGCCGATCCGGCCGTCCGGCTCGCCCACGTCGTAGCCGCGGGAGGTGAGAAGCTGCTGCAGCTCCCGGCGCTGGGCGCGGGACAGGGGCGGATCGTCCGTGGGCCAGGCGGTGCGGATGCCCGGCAGGCCCTTGAGCCGGTCCCCCAGCAGCGCGATGGCAAGGCCGTAGGATTCGGCGGCGTTGTAGGAATAGACCGCGTCGAAGTTCCTGGTGACGATGAAGGCCGGGCCGTTCACCCCCGCCGGGATGATGATGCCGGCCTGGTAATCGCCCTGGAGCGGGCGCCCGTCGATTCGGGTCACGCCCATGGCGGCCCAGGACGAGAGGGGGCGCTTGGCCTTGCGCCCGGCAAGGCCCGGACTGAAGCTTTCCGGCAGGCGCACCTCGTAGCCCCAGGGCAGGCCGTTCACCCAGCCGGCCTTCTTGAGGAAGTTCGCCGTGGAGTGGACCGCGTCGGGCACGGAGGCCATGATGTCCCGCCGTCCGTCCCCGTCCCCGTCGACCGCGAGGCGCTGGAAGGTGGAGGGCATGAACTGGGTATGGCCGAAGGCCCCGGCCCAGGAGCCGCGCAGGACGGAGGCGTCCATGTCCCCGTCCTGCACGATCTTGAGGGTGGCCATGAGCTCGCCGGTGAAGTAGTCGCGCCGCCGCGGCCCGTAGCAGGCGAGCGTCGAGAGCGACTGCACCAGGGGCCGCCCGCCGATGTCCTTGCCGAAATTGGATTCCACGCCCCAGACGCCCGCGATCGCATGGCGGTCGACGCCGAAGCGCGCCTCCGCCGCCGCCAGGGCCTGGCCCCATCGGCCCATGGCGGTCTTGCCGTCCTGCACCCGCTCGTCGTCCACGAGGGCGGCGAGGTAATCCCAGATCGGGGTCTTGAACTCCGGCTGGTTGTTCATGAGGTCGAGGATCGACAGATCGGGCTCGACGCCGCGGGTCGCCGCGTCGAAGGCCTGGGCCGAGATGCCCCGGGCGGCCGCCTGGCCGCGCAGGCCCGACAGGCAGGAGCGGAAATCCGCCTGGGCCAGGGCCGGCGTGGCGGCGGCCAGAGCGGCGAGCGCGAGAAGCGTGGAGCTGAGAAAGCGTGTCATGCCCCCGAATGTGCAGGGAATTTGGTTAATATATGGAAACCAGGCCGGAGAATTTGCCCGCAACCGGCACGGCCCCTAGAGCGGGCCCGCATCGCGGGCGCTGAACCGGGAGATCCGCTCCGGCACGTCCTGCACCGCCGGCCTGAACTCGCCCGTTTCGGGATCGCGCACCAGCAGCACCCCCGAGGCCACGCCGAAATAGGCGCCGTGGAGATGCAGCTTGCCGCGCTCCACGAGGATGCGCACGCAAGGGAACGTCATCAGGTTCTTGAGGCTGTTCTCGATGGCGGCCAGTTCGAGCCGCGGCAGGTACGCCTCCAGGTCGCCCCCGGACGGGCCGATCCGCTCGGCGGCGGGGCCGATCAGGGTCATCCAGCGGCCGATGAAATCGCCCGGCGACAGGGGAGCCGTCTCGTCGGCGAAGGCCCGCACGCCGCCGCAGCGGGCATGGCCGAGCACCACGATGTGCTTGACCCGCAGGGCCTGCACGGCGAATTCCAGCGCCGCCGAGGTGCCGTGGTAATCGCCGCCCGTCTCGTAGGGCGGCACCAGGTTCGCCACGTTGCGCACCACGAACAGCTCGCCGGGGCTCGCATCGAAGATCACCTCCGGCGAAACCCGGCTGTCGCAGCAGCCGACCACCATCACCTCCGGGGACTGGCCCTTTTGCGCCAGGGCTTCGAAGCGGTTCCTTTCGCGGGGGAAGCGGTCGTCGAGGAAGGCGCGGTAGCCGTCGGTCAGGCGCTGCGGAAACATGGGTCGTTGTCCCTTCATGGATGAACGAGTTCGGCCAGGCGGTTGAGCTCGACATTGGCTCCGCACAGGAGCACGCCGACCCGCTCGCCCGAGCGGGGCTTATAGGCCCCTGAGATCAGCGCCGCCAGGGCCGCCGCGCCGCCGGGCTCCGTTGCCAGGCGATGGTCGCGCCAGAGGAGCGCCTGCGCGTCCCGGATGGCCCCGTCGGCCACGAGCGCCACGTGATCGACCGCCTCCCTGCAGATGGAATGGACCAGATCCCCCGTGTTGCGGGCGCCGAGCGAATCGGCCGCGACCGAATCGACCTCCACGTCCACGGGGCCTCCGGCCTCCAGCGCCGCATGGAGCGCCCGCGAGCCCTCGGGCTCCACGCCCACCACCTTCACCCGGCCGGCCCACCAGCTGCCGATCCCGCTGATGAGGCCGCCGCCGCCCACCGCCACCAGGACCGTGTCGAGGGCGGGGCCGTCCTGCTCCCATTCGAGCCCCACGGTGCCCTGGCCCGCGATGGTGGGCCCGGCATCGAAGGGGTGGATGCGCAGGGCGCCGGTTTCGGCCACGTGGAGATCGCAGGCGGCCTGCGCATCCGCATAGCGCGCGCCGCCGATCACCACCTCGGCCCCATGGGAGCGAATGACCGCCACCTTCGCAGGGCTGGAGATCTCGGGCACGAAGATGCGGGCCCGAAGGCCGAGCTCCCTCGCCGCATAGGCCACCGCCGCGCCGTGATTGCCCCCGGAGGCCGCCGCCACCCCGGCCGCCGGGACGGGCCGCGACAGGAGCGTGTTGAAGGCCCCGCGGGTCTTGAACGAGCCCGCGTGCTGGAGGAATTCCAGCTTCAGGCTCACCGGCCCGTGGTGCCCGAACGCCCCTGGGAGCGTCCAGACCGGGGTGCGGCGGACATGAGGGGCGATGCGGGCATGGGCCGCTTCAATCTCGGCGCGGGCGATGGGCATGGTTGACCTGCTCAGGGTCCGGGACGGGCGAAAGGGGATCGCGGCCGGACAGAAGAGTTATGGGTTCATCACCTCTCGCCACATCGGGACCCGAGGTCAAGCCTCACGCCCGGCGCCGCCCTTTGCGCGATCCTGCCGGGGGGCTTAAGACCGGTCAGCCCTGGAAGGAAACGCCATGACCGTGATCCGCCCCCGCCGCAGCGCCCTCTACATGCCCGGCTCCAACGCCCGCGCCCTGGAGAAGGCGAAAACGCTGCCTGCCGATGCGCTGATCCTCGACCTGGAGGATTCGGTGGCGCCCGACCTCAAGGCGGCGGCCCGGGGCCAGGCCTGCGCCGCCGTGTCGGGGGGCGGCTATGGCGGGCGGGAGCTGGCGATCCGCATCAACGGGCTCGACACCCCCTGGGGCGAGGCGGACCTTGCGGCGGCGGCGGCCGCCGCGCCCGACGCGATCCTCGTGCCGAAGGTCTCATCGGCGGAGGCCCTGGCGGCGGTGGGCCTGCGCCTGCGCAAGCTCGGCGCGGCGGAGCGCACCCGGGTCTGGGCCATGATCGAGACCCCGCAGGCGATCCTGGAGGCCCGGTCCATCGCCAGCGCCGCCCATGACGTGGACACCCGGCTCTCCTGCCTGGTCATGGGCACCAACGATCTCGCCAAGGACACCCGCGCCCGCCTCCTGCCCGGACGGGCGGCGCTGCTCCCCTGGCTGATGACGGCGCTTGCGGCCGCGCGCTCGTCGGGGATCGACATCCTCGACGGGGTCTACAACGGCCTGTCCGACGAGGCCGGATTCCGGGCCGAGTGCGAGCAGGGCCGGGATTGCGGCTTCGACGGCAAGACCCTGATCCATCCGGACCAGATCGCGGCGGCGAACCACATCTTCGCGCCGTCCGCGCAGGAGGTGGACAGCGCCCGCGCCATCCTGGCGGCCTTCGAGTGGCCGGAGAACCGGACCAAGGGCGCCATCAGCCTGGACGGCCGCATGGTCGAGCGGCTTCACGGGGAGATGGCGCGCCGGATCGTGGCCCTGGCGGACGCGATCGCGGAGCGGGGCTGACGCTCTCGCGCTACCAAGGCTGCGAGGCGGCGCCATTTCCCCTCCCCGCAAGGGGGAGGGACGGGTGCGCCTAATCCGTCAGGGGGCGGGCCTCTTCCGGCAGCATGATGGGGATGCCGTCGCGGATGGGGTAGGCGAGCTTGGCCCGGCGGCTGATCAGCTCCTGCCGGGCGGCGTCGTAATCCAGGCTTTCCTTGGACAGCGGGCAGACCAGAAGCTCGAGGAGCTTGGGGTCGATGCGGGTCGCCTCCACCGGCTGGGGAGCCTCGGGCGGGGGGGTGTCTTGGGTCATGGGTCGGTCCTATTGCAGGGTCGAATCGCTCCCGGCGCTGCCGCGGGCGAGTTCGATCTGGGTGAGCGCGATCAGCACCTCCGCCCGGGTCTTGAGGTCGGGGGCTTCGAGCAGGGCCTGCTTCTCGCGCACGCCGAAGGGGCTCATCATGCACAGGGCGTTGACCAGGGCCTCGTTGGGAGCCTCCTCGATGCCGCGCCAATCCACCTTCACCTGGGCCGAATCGACGAAATCGCGCAGGGCCTTCACCACCCCGGCCCGGTCCACCTGGGCCTCGCCGGCGCGGGCGGTGAAATCGGCCGCGAACGGCTCGAAGGCCACCCGGCACTGGCGGTAGAGCGCCGTCTGGGGCAGCTCCTCCCGGACCCGGAAGCGGGCGATCCCCACGAGGGTGATGAGATAGCGCCCGTCGCCGGTCTCGGCCCATTGGGTGAGGCGGCCGGCGCAGCCCACGTGATAGAGCCTCGGGATCGGCCCGGCGGACAGGCTCTCCGCGTCCGGCTGGATCATGCCGATGATGCGGTCCTGCCTGAGGGCCTCGTCCACCATGGCGAGGTAGCGCGGCTCGAAGATGTTGAGCGGCATCTGGCCGCGGGGCAGGAGCAGGGCGCCGGGCAAGGGGAAGACGGGGATCACCGACGGGCAGTCCTCCGGCCCCCGGTATACCGCGTTCATACCCATGCCGATCTCCCCAACGACGGATGGGCGTCAGGCAAACAGAATCGAGGAAAGCTTGCGCCGTCCCGCGAGGGTCATCTCGTCCATGGGCCCCCAGGCCTCGAAGAACTGAACGAGCTGCTTGCGTGCGCCGTCCTCGTTCCAATTGCGGTCGCGGCGGACGATTTCAAGGAGGTGGTTGACGGCTTCTTCGCGCCGGCCGCGGGCGTTGAGCGCAACGGCCAGATCGAAGCGCGCCTGATGGTCGAGGGGATCGGCCTCCACTCTGCGCTGGAGGTCGGCCGCATCGCCCAGGGAGCCCGCCTGCTCGGCCAGCTCGATGGCGGCCCGGGCTCCGGCGATGGCGGGATCGTTGGCCTTGGCGGCCGGCGCCATGGCGAGGAAGCGCTTGGCCCCGTCGAGATCGCCCAGCTCCACATGGAGCTTCACCAGGGCCCCCAGGGCCGGGGCGTTCTCCGGGTCCTGGGACAGCACGGCGGCGTAGAGTTCGGCCGCCCCCGCCATGTCGCCCGCCTCCACGAGCTCGTCGGCCTCCGCCAGCATCTCCTCCACGGCGCCGGGGCCGAGGGGGCCCACGAGGCGCTCGATGAAGCCCTTGAGCTGGCTCTCGGGCAGAGCGCCCATGAACCCGTCCACGGGCTGGCCGCGCTGGAAGGCGAACACCGCCGGGATCGACTGTACCCCGAGCTGGCCGGCGATCTGCGGATGCTCGTCGATGTTCATCTTCACGAGCTTCACCTTGCCGCCCGCCGCGCGCACCACCTTCTCCAGCACGGGGGTGAGCTGCTTGCAGGGGCCGCACCAGGGGGCCCAGAAATCCACCAGCACGGGCTGCTGCATGGATTCCGCCAGCACGTCCTGGCGGAACGTGGCCGTGGTGGTGTCCTTCACGAGACCGTCGGAGGGCAGTCCGGGGATGGGGTTGTCGGCAAGCATGCGATCCTCGCAGAAGCTGGCGTGAGAAGAACCACTCCCTACATGGGAGCTTGAGCCCTGTCCGGCAATTGCGGCGACGGCTCGGGCAGGCGCAAAATCCGCGGCTCATGACCTGTCGCGCGCAGGAACCTGACCAGGTCGTCCCGGTGCACGCCGGTGGTCATGGAATTGACCAGGGGATGGAAGTTCACCCGCTCGTGCTCCATGAGGCTGGCGTCCAGGATCACCGTCACCTGGCCCTCGGGGTCGTTGGCGGCGGCGAAGGGCGTCACGGAGCCCGGCTCGACGCCCAGCGCCGCGCGCAGCTGGTCGGCCGACCCGAAGGAGACCCGGCCCGAGGCCCCGATGGCCTCGTGCACCCGCTTGAGGTCGATGGGGGTCTCGTCCCTGGCGGTGATCAGGAACAGGCGTCCCTTCTTGTCCTTCACGAACAGGTTCTTCGAGTGGGCGCCCGGAATCCGCGCCTTGACCGGCCGCGATTCGGCCACGGTGAAGACGGGCTCGTGCTCGACGGTCTCAGCCTCGATGCCAAGCTCGGCCAGGCGGTTCAGGAGCTCCTGCGGGGAGAGATGGGCCAAGGTCTGAGGTCTCCAGGGTGATCCCGGCTTCTAGCCGCCCTGCGAGGCCTGCTCAAGCGCTCCGTCAAAAAGATCGGCGAAAACCCGCCGCCAAAAAACCCCTTGCCAAGGGCCTCGTTTTGGGGCAAATCAGCGGCCTCGCAACGGTGCCTCGGCATCGCGGAGCGCGGGTGTAGCTCAGGGGTAGAGCACAACCTTGCCAAGGTTGGGGTCGAGGGTTCGAATCCCTTCGCCCGCTCCAATTTCCAGACGTTGACGGATGGATCTGCAAAAGCCGCCTTCGGGCGGTTTTTTGTTGGCTTTGCTGTCTGTTAGTTTCCGGTAGCATTGCCTATCTTGGCAATTCTACATTGAGAAGCTCGGCCTTTGATTGGCTAAATATTGAAGAACGACTCTTACTTAGTTATCAAGAGACGCCGAGGTTTGTAATTTACCTCGCCTTTGGTACAATCTTCGCCTCCGACTTGTACCAAACGTCTGATGAACCCCTCCGATTTCCAGGACTCCTCCGCGGGAACTCTCGTTCCTACGATCGAGCGCCAGAAGGCATTCGTGCCGGCGCCGCTGCCTCCCCGTATCGACCTGGGTTCGATAGCCATGCCGTTGGCCGCAGCCATGCAGGCTATCGGCGAGTTGCGCGGAGCATGCAGACGCCTGCAGAACCCGTACATTCTCATCAGACCCCTTCAAAGACGAGAGGCGCTAACCTCGTCGGCGATGGAGGGTACGTTCACAACAGCAGACCAACTGCTGCTGGCCGAGGCCGGTGCCCGCGCCGATACGGATGAATCCACCAGGGAGGTCGTCAACTATCTCAATGCGCTCAACGAATCCCTCGATCTTCTCAAAGAGCTTCCGATTTCCCACCGGGTTATCAAGAAAGCTCACGAGACGCTCTTAAGCGGCCTGAGTGTTGCGAGAGGGGCGAGAAAGCAACCGGGGGAATATAAGCGGGACCAGAATTGGATCGGCGGCCATACGATCAGCCAAGCCCGATTTGTGCCTCCGCCGCCAGCGGAAACCCAAGTCTGCATGGACAATCTGGAAAGGTACATCAATCGGGAAGAGAAAAATCCGCCTGCGCTCCTCTTGGATCTGGCACTGGTTCATTACCAGTTCGAGGCCATTCACCCATTCGCGGATGGTAATGGCCGCGTCGGCCGCATGCTGATCTCGCTGATGGCGGTCCATAACGGGCTCTTGGAGACGCCTGTCCTCTACATGAGCCCAGTCTTGGAGCGCTATAAAGATCAGTACATCGATCTCATGTTCAACGTTTCGGCAAAAGGCGCTTGGAACGACTGGTTTCTGTTCTTTTTCGATCGCGTGGCCGAGAGTTGCAGAGAGACCATCGAGACCATTGATCGACTGATCGAACTTCAGAACAGATATAGATCCGTTGCGGCTGAGGCAGCCCGATCGAACAGCGCACTCACCTTGGTAGATCTGCTTTTCGACAGGCCTGCGATCACAGTCAGGGATGCCCAGGATCGCCTCAGCGTAACCTACAGGGCGGCCAAGCTGACGATCGAAAAGCTGGTAGAGATTGGAATTCTCAAGGAATTCCCGGATAAATACCCCAAGGTGTTTTATGCGCCGACAATCCTCCGGATCTCTCGCCCTTCGGAGCCGACGATGCCCGCGGAGTCCGAGGAGGAAGCGAGCGCGTAAGATGAGTTTGTCTAGGCACGCCGCCGGCATGATCCTTAAACAAATGGTTCTTGCATGAGGCAGGCCGTACGGCTCTGGTTTTCGCAAAGTCGAGATGTAGAATCGTACGCCTTACCTGGAGAGATCCCATGACGGACGCGCGGCACCTTGCCTATCTTTCGGAACTCGAGCGCAAGGTGCTCTGGCTCTCCACCTGGACCATCCACAACGCCAACCACCTGCGCCCCAACGGGGACGGGATGAAGATCGGCGGGCACCAGGCCTCCTCGGCCTCCCTCTCGACCATCCTGACGGCCCTGTATTTCTCGGTGCTGCGGCCCGAGGACCGGGTGGCGGTCAAGCCTCATGCGAGCCCGATCTACCACGCCATCCAGTATCTCTTCGGCCGCCAGACCCGCGAGAAGCTGGAGAATTTCCGCGGCTACAAGGGCGCGCAATCCTATCCCTCCCGCACCAAGGACGTGGACGACGTGGATTTCTCCACCGGCTCCGTGGGCTTAGGGGTCGCCCAGACCCTGTTCGCCAGCCTGGTGCAGGACTACGTGAAGGCCCATGGCTGGGCGAAGGACCGGCCCGAGGGCCGCATGATCTCCCTCGTGGGCGATGCGGAGATGGACGAGGGCAACATCTTCGAGGCCCTGCTGGAGGGCTGGAAGCAGGGCCTGCGCAACACCTGGTGGATCATCGACTACAACCGCCAGAGCCTCGACGCGGTGGTGCGCGAGGGGCTCTATGCCCGCTTCGAGTCGCTCTTCCGCTCCTTCGGCTGGGACGTGGTGATCCTCAAGCACGGCTCGCTCATGCAGGAGGCCTTCCGGGAGCCCGGCGGCGAGAGGCTGCAGGCCTGGATCGATTCCTGCCCCAACCAGCTCTATTCGGCGCTTACCTTCCAGGGCGGGGCCGCCTGGCGCAGGCGCCTCCTGGACGATCTCGGCGACCAGGGGCCGGTGACCCGCCTCATCGAGGGGCGCTCGGACGAGGAGCTCGCCCGGCTCATGTCCAATCTCGGCGGCCATGACCTGCCGGGCCTGCTCGACGCCTTCGAGAAGGCGAGGGAGCACGACAGGCCGGTGTGCTTCCTGGCCTACACCATCAAGGGCTTCGGGCTGCCGCTCGCCGGCCACAAGGACAACCATTCGGGCCTCCTGACCCCCACCCAAATGGAGGCGTGGCGCGCGGCCCAAGGAGTGCGCCCTGGCCACGAATGGGACAAGTTCGAGGGGATGAAAGTCTCGCAGGCCGAGATCGAGCGCTTCCTGAACGAGGTTCCGTTCGTCCAGAAGGGAACCCGCCGCTATGCCGCCCCGGCGGTGCCGGTGCCCGACAGGCTCGCCTTCCCGGCCAATGCCGCCATGTCCACCCAGCAGGGCTTCGGGCTCATCCTCAACGAGCTGGCGCGCTCGGACAGCCCGCTTGCCTCGCGGGTGGTCACCACCGCGCCCGACGTGACCGTCTCCACCAATCTGGGCGCCTGGGTCAACCGGCGCGGGCTCTTTGCCCGCGAGAGCATGGTGGACCTGTTCAAGAAGGAGCGGATTCCCTCCACCTACAATTGGGACTTCTCTCCTGAGGGCCAGCATATCGAGCTCGGCATCGCCGAGATGAACCTGTTCATCCTGCTCTCCGCGCTGGGCCTCTCCCATTCGATCTTCGGCGAGCGGATCCTGCCCATCGGCACCCTCTACGACCCGTTCATCTATCGCGGCGCGGACGCGCTCAACTACGCCTGCTACCAGGATGCCCGCTTCATGCTGGTGGCGACGCCCTCCGGGGTGACGCTCGCCCCCGAGGGCGGCGCGCACCAGTCCATCGGCACGCCGCTGGTGGGCATGGCCCAGGACGGGCTCGCCTCCTTCGAGCCCGCCTTCGTGGACGAGCTCGCGGTGATCATGCGCTGGGCCTTCGACTACATGCAGCGGGAGGGCGGCGAGCCCGACGAGAACACCTGGCTGCGGGACGAGACCGGCGGCTCGGTCTACCTGCGCCTGTCCACCCGCAGCCTGGAGCAGCCGCAGCGGGAGATGGACGCGGCGCTGGCCGAGGATGTGATCGCCGGGGCCTATTGGCTCAGGAAGCCCGGGCCCAACGCCCAGGTGATCGTCGCCTATACGGGCGCGGTGGCGCCGGAGGCCGTGGAGGCGGTGGGACTCATGGCCGAGGATCGGCGCGACATCGGCCTCCTGGCCATCACCTCCGCCGACCGGCTCAATGCGGGCTGGACGGCGGCGCAGCGCGCCCGCGAGCGCGGCCTCGTCCATGCGCGCTCCCATGTGGAGCGCCTGCTCGCCGAGGTGCCGCCCCATTGCGGGCTCGTCACCGTGATCGACGGCCATCCGGCGACGCTCGCCTGGATGGGCTCCGTCATGGGCCACCGCACCCGGTCGCTGGGGGTGGAGCATTTCGGCCAGACCGGGACGGTCCGGGACCTCTACCGGCATTTCGGCATCGACGCCCAGGGCATCATCGCGGCCGCCGGGATGATCGCTCCCGGCCGCCCGATCCGCCACCTCCGGGCGGTGTGACGGGAGGCGAAAGGCTTAAGCCTGCGCGGCCCGCACGGCCACGGTGGCGATGCCGGCTCCGATCAGCAGGCTGCCGCCGGCCTTGTTGAAGATGCCGATGGCCCGCGGGTTGCGCACGACGCTTCTCGCCCGGGAGGCGATGAGCGCGTAGGTGAAGGCATTGGCAAAGGCCAGGACCAGGAACGTGGCCGCAAACACGCCCACCTGGGGCGCGAGCGGCAGCTTCGGGTCGATGAACTGCGGCATGAAGGCGATGAAGAAGGTCAGCCCCTTCGGGTTGAGCGCCGTGACCAGCCAGGCATGGCCGAGCATCTTGGCGGACGACACCCGGTCCATGCGCGGCGTGGCCTCGAGGGCCCCGCCGGAGCGCCAGAGCTTGACGCCGAGCCAGACCAGATAGGCGGCGCCGGCCCATTTCAGGATCGTGAACACCGTGGCCGATGCGGCCAGCAGGGCGCCCAATCCGAGAAGCGACAGGGTCATGGCGGTGAAATCCCCAAGGGCCACGCCCGCCGCCATGGGCAGGGCGGTGCGCCAGCCTTGCCCCAGGGCGTAGGACACCACCAGCAGGATGGTCGGCCCCGGGATGACGATCAGCACGGTGGAGGCGGCCGCAAAGGCGAGCCATGTCTCGATATTCATCCTGGGGTTCCCTGCAAAGCCCGGCCATCCAGCCACAGATGCGGGCTCCTGTCGAGAACGGGCAGGATGCTTCTCGGAGGGCGGCCTCCGGGGGTCGCAGGCGCGAAAGATTTGCCGCTGATGGGCCCGCATGATAACCGCACAATCCTCCGGCACGGGAGTTCTGCAGCAGCATGGCCCGCAAACGCCTCTTCAAGGGCGACACGATTCCGTTGATCCGCCGCCTGTGGCGGGACTGGATGCGCCCGCACGCGAAGACGCTGGCCGTCGTGCTCGCCCTCGTCGCCCTGGTGGCGGGCGCCACGGGGCTCTACCCGGTGCTGATCAAGGCCGCTTTCGACGCCTTCGACGCCAAGGACCAGTCGGCGATCCTGCTCGCGCCCCTCTTCGTCATCGCCGTCACCTCCGTGAAGGGCTTCTCGCTCCTGGCCCTCACGGTCCTGACCAACCGGGTGGTGACGCGCATCGAGGCGGACATGCAGACCGCCCTCTACGGCCACATGATCGAGGCGGATCTCGCCCAGATCGGCCGCGAGAGCCCGGCCGCCCTGACCCAGCGCTTCACCACCGACTTCCTGTTCATCAAGGAGGCGCTGACCCGCCTCTCCACGGTCTTCCTGCGCGAGGTCGCCACCATCATGGCCCTGGTGGCGGCGATGCTCTGGATCGACCCGGTCCTGACCCTGGTGGCGGGCGTGACCGTGCCCTTCATCGCCCTGCCCATCGACCGGATCGGCCGCCGCCTGCGCCGCGTCGCGGTCTCGACCCAGGAGCAGACCGGCCAGATGGCGAGCCTGATCGCCGAGAGCCTCGCCGGCACCCGCATCGCCAAGACCTACGGCCTGGAAGGCTACCTCAAGGCCAAGGCGGCGGGCACCTTCGACCAGGTGCGCCGCCTCAAGATGAAGGCCGCCAACGCCCGCAGCCGCCTCGACCCGCTGCTCGAGGCGGGCGGCGGCTTTGCGGTGGCGGCGGTGCTGGTGCTCATCGGCCAGCGGATTCTCTCCGGCGGCAGCACGGTGGGCGATTTCACCGGCTTCGTCAGCGCCCTCATCCTGGCCGCCCAGCCGATCCGGGCCCTGGGCAACCTCAACGCCATCGTCCAGGAGGCGGCCGCCGCCCTGCAGCGCACCTTCGCCGTGATGGACGAAGCGCCCCGCATCGGGGACAAGCTGGGGGCGAAGCCCCTCGCGCTCAAGGGGGGCGAGATCCGGTTCAGGGACCTGACCTTCTCCTACGGGGGCGAGGCCGTCGCCCTCGACCGCCTCGACCTCGTGGCGGAGGCCGGCCGCACCACGGCCCTCGTGGGCCGCTCGGGCTCGGGCAAATCGACGCTGCTCTCCCTCGTGCCCCGCCTCTACGACGTGACGGACGGGGCGGTGCTGATCGACGGCCAGGACGTGCGGGACGTGACCTTGCGGAGCCTGCGCGCCGCGGTCGCGGTGGTGAGCCAGGACGTGGTGCTGTTCGACGACACGGTGCGGGCCAACATCGCCTTCGGGCGGGCCGACGCCTCGGACGAGGAGATCGTGGCGGCCGCCAAGGCGGCGGCGGCGCATGACTTCATCATGCGGCTGCCGGAGGGCTACAGCACCCTCGTGGGGACCGGCGGCGGACGCCTGTCGGGGGGCGAGCGCCAGCGCGTGTCCCTGGCCCGCGCCTTCTTGAAGGACGCCCCGATCCTGCTCCTCGACGAGGCCACGAGCGCGCTCGATTCCGAATCCGAGCGCCTGGTGCAGGACGCGGTGAAAAAGCTCATGCGGGGCCGCACGACCCTCGTGATCGCCCACCGCCTCTCCACCGTGCGCGACGCCGATACGATCGTCGTGATGGAAAACGGGCGCATCGCCGAGACCGGGACGCACGAGGCGCTGATCGCTCGGGCGGGAACCTACGCCCGCCTGCACCGCCTCCAGCTCTCGGACGACGGCGAGACGGCTATTCCCGCCGCATGATCCGGTCGACCAGGAGGTTGGACCAGAAGCCCGGGCGGAAGGCGCCCTCCAGGGCCTCCGGGTCGTAGACCGTCTCGACCCAGGCCAGGAACGACAGGCCCCTGGCCTCGCCCTCCCGGCGGTAGAGGTCGAAGAACGCGTCCAGGATGCCGGTTTTCGAGAAGCGGAAATGGCCGTAGCGCACATGGAGCTGCCGCTGCGCCTCGTCCACGGACTTGCCCTCGTGGACGATGAGGTAGAGGGCCGCCACGAAGCCGGCCCGGTCCGCCCCCGACTTGCAGTGCAGGACGGCCGGATACTCGATTGTGTCGAAGAAGGCTTTGGCGGCCAGCAAGGTTTCCCGGTCGGGCGCCCCGCGGGAGCGGACCACGAACTCCACGAGACGGATGCCGAGCCTGTCGCAGGTCTCCTTCTGGAGCTGCCAGGACCCGTGCTCCCGCCCGCCGCGCAGGTTCACGATGGTGCGCACCCCTTGGGCCTTCAGGGCGGCGATCTGGTGCGGCGCGGGCTGGGCGGATCGCCACAGGCGGTCCGAGACCCGATGCTTGTTGAGGTAGAGGAGGCGGAACACCCCGTGGTCGACCAGGAGCATGTTGGCCCAGGCGCGCACGCGGCCGGCATGGCCCTCGACGGGCCTGTCCCATCGGGCGATGCGGGCCATGCGCCGGGCATAGCGGATTTCAGGTTTGAGGAACCTGTTGAGCACGTCGATCCAGGGGCTGAGAGTTGTCGAAAAGCCCGGCCTGGGGCCGCAGGCCCGCCCCTTATCGGCGATGGCGGCGGATTAATCAATCGGCCGCAGGGCAAGCCTTTGCGGCAGCTTCCGGCAGGAGCCGGCAAGTTGCATCCTATCGGTTGCCGCCCCGCTGCCTGTCGTGTAAGGGGAGGCGTTCTAAGACCACCCCTCCTTGACGAGCAGAGCGGCTGGAGACCGGGCCCGGGCCTGGCGGCGGCGCATCGTTGGGGCCAAAAGCATTTCAGGAGAGCGGCGTCATGTCGTCTACCTTCGAGACCGTCGCCGGCATCATTTCCGAGACCGCCGATATTCCGCGCGAGCAGATCACCCCCGAGAGCCACGCCATCGAGGACCTGGGCATCGACTCGCTCGCCTTCCTCGACATCGCCTTCGCCATCGACAAGGCCTTCGGCATCAAGCTGCCCCTGGAGCAGTGGACCCAGGAGGTCAACGAAGGCAGGGCTCCGGCCGAGGAGTATTTCGTCCTGAAGAACCTCGTGGCGCGCATCGACGCCCTGGTGGCCGCCAAGCAGGCCTGAGGCAACGCAGGCGCGCCTCCCGGCGGGCCTTCACGGGCCCTTCGGAGGAGCGATCCGTGGGGCGCTCTGCCTCATGGACAGCCTTCCCCGTTCGGGGAGCGACAAGGGGAAAGGTTCAGGCCTCCGGATGCGGCTCGAATACTTTGAGATGATCGATCGGGTGACAGGCCTCGACCGCGAGGGAAAGCGGATCGAGATCCGGTCCACCGTGCCCATGGAAAGCCCTGTCTTCGAAGGGCATTTTCCGGGCCATCCCCTCGTGCCGGGGGTGCTCCTGACCGAGACCATGGCCCAGGCCTCCGGCTATCTCGTGCTGGCCCTCATGGGGTTCACCCACATGCCGTTCCTGATGGCCGTGGACAAGGCGCGCTTTCGCACCTTCGTGGGCCCTGGTACGGTGCTGGCCGTGCAGGCGCAACTGGAGCATGAGGGCTCGGGCTACGCGGTCACCAAGGCGAAGATCCTAGCTGAGGGCAAGCCGATCTGCGACGCGGAGCTGCGTTTCAGGATCATGCCCTTTCCCGAAGGCATGGACGGCCAGATGCGCGCCCAGGCGCGCCGCATCGGCCTCCTGGAGGAGGCAGTTTGATGCGTGAGGCGGTCATCACCGGGATAGGCCTCGTGTCCGGCGCCGGAGAGGGGCTGGAGGCGCATCTTTCGGCGCTGGCGAGCGGCGCTCCTCCCCTCACGGACGTGGCGGCCTTCGAGTCCTTCCCGGTCCATCCGGCCCCGCCGCTGGAATGGGACCGGCAGATCCCGAAGAAATCCGACCAGCGGCAGATGGAGCCCTGGCAGAAGCTGGGCTGCTATGCCGCGGGCCTCGCCCTCGACGCGGCGGGCGCAAAGGACGACGCCGCCCTGAAGGGCCGCATGCAGCTCATCGTGTCGGCGGGCGGCGGCGAGCGGGATTACGCGGTCGACGGGCAGATCCTCACCGGCCTGCGGGCGGCCGAGAACCCGGGCGTCTTCCTCAACCAGCGCCTCATGGGCGACCTGCGCCCGACCCTGTTCCTGGCGCAGCTTTCCAACCTTCTCGCCGGCAACATCGCCATCGTCCACGGGGTCACCGGCGCGTCCCGCACCTTCATGGGCGAGGAATCGAGCGGCGTCGACGCCATCCGCATCGCCCGGGAGCGCATCGCCTCCGGCCAGGACGACATCTTCCTGGTGGGCGGCGCCTATAACGCCGAGCGGCCTGACGTGCTCCTCATCTACGAGATGGGCGGCTTCCTCTGGAAGAAGCCCTATGCTCCGGTCTGGGACCGCCCGGCCGATGGGGGCGGCATGATCCTCGGCTCCGGCGCCTGCTTTCTGGTGCTGGAATCCCGCGAGCACGCCGCCTCCCGTGGGGTGAAGCCGCTTGCGGCCGTTGCGGGCGTGGCCTCGGACCGAAGCCGTCGCAGGCCCGGCAGCGTCGAGCAGTCGCTCCACGCCCTGGCGGGGCGGCTCGGCGCAAGACCCGATGCGGTGATCTCCGGCGCCACCGGCATCCGGGGCATCACCGAGGAGGAGCGGTCCGCCCTGCGGGACATCGCTCCCGGGGCCGCCGTTCACGCCACCGGCGACCTCGTCGGCCACACCATGGAGGCCCAGGCCCCCACGGGGGTCGCGCTCGCCGCAGGCCTGATCGCTCGCGGCGAGGCCGGGGAGGCCCTCGTCACCTCCGTGGGCCATTGGCGCGGCGAAGGGGCCGTGCGGCTCACCAGGGCCAATTGAGGAGAACCCCATGGCGCTTCGCGACACACAAGGCCGTCCCCTGGTCGCCGTCACCGGCCTGGGCGTGGTGACCTCCCTCGGCCAGGGCAAGGAGGACACCTGGGCGGCGCTCACGGCGGGCCGGTCCGGCATCCACCGCATCAACCGCTTCCCCACGGAAGGCCTGCGCACCACCATCGCCGGAACCATCGACTCGGTCGAGGTCGAGCCCTTCTGCGCCCCGGTGCTGTCGGAGCGCCTCGCCATGCTGGCGGCCGAAGAAGCCGTCGGCCAGTCGGGGCTGGCCTCGGACGACTTTCCCGGCGCGCTGTTCATCGCCGTGCCGCCCGTGGAGATGGAGTGGCCGCAACGCGAGGCCCTGGCCGAGGCCTCGGGCCAGGACGGCGACGTCACCTACAAGGATCTTCTCAAGGCCGCGGCCACCGGCCGCTTCAAGCCCTGGCACGACCTGTTCATCTTCGGCACCGTGGCCGACCGCGTCGCCGACCGGTTCGGCACCAGGGGCTCGCCGATCTCCCTCTCCACCGCCTGCTCCTCGGGCGCCACCGCCATCCAGCTCGGGGTCGAGGCGATCCGCCGGGGCGAGACCGATGCGGCGCTTTGCATCGGCACGGACGGCTCGGTGAACCCGGAATCCCTGATCCGCTTCTCCCTGCTGTCGGCGCTCTCGACCCAGAACGAGAACCCGGAAGGGGCGTCCAAGCCCTTCTCCAAGAACCGCGACGGTTTCGTCATGGGCGAGGGCGGGGCCGCCCTCGTGCTGGAGAACGCCGAGGCGGCGAGAGCCCGCGGGGCGACGATCCTGGGCTACGTGCTCGGCTGCGGCGAACGGGGCGACGGCTTCCACCGCACCCGCTCCTCCCCGGACGGCGCGCCCGGCATCGCCGCCCTCGGGCAGGCCCTCGACGATGCGGGCGTGCTGCCGGACGACATCGACTACATCAACGCCCACGGCACCTCCACGCCGGAGAACGACAAGATGGAGGCCATGAGCTGCACCGCCGTGTTCGGCGAGCGCATGGCGCGCCTGCCGATCTCGTCCAACAAGTCGATGATCGGCCACACGCTCACCGCCGCCGGCGCGGTGGAGGCGGTGATGTCGCTTCTGACCATCGCCACCGGCCGCATCCCGCCCACCATCAATTATCAGGTGCCGGACCCGGCCATCCCCCTCGACGTGGTGCCCAACGTCGCTCGCGACGCCAAGGTCGGCTACGTGCTCTCGAACTCCTTCGGCTTCGGCGGCCAGAACACCTGCCTGGTGTTCGGGGCCGAGCCGAAGGCGGCCTGATCATGACCCGGGTTCTCGTCACCGGCGGCGGCAAGGGCGTCGGCGCCGCCATCGTGCGGGCGCTGGTTGCGGCAGGCCACCACGTGGACTTCACCTACCGCTCCTCGGGCGATGCCGCGAGGGCCCTGGCCGACGAGCTGACGGCCTCGAATCCGGGCCGCACGGTCACGGCCCACCCGGTCGATCTCGCCGACAAGGCGGCGCTGGAGGCCTTTTGCGAGACCCTGGAGGGCGAGAGCTTCTTCGGGCTCGTGCACAATGCGGGCCAGCCCTACGACGCCCTTGCGGCCATGATGCAGCAGGACAAGGCCGAGGCCGCCATGCAGGTGAACTTCTGGTCGTTCACCCGCATCGCCAAGTCCCTCCTGCGCGGCATGATCCGCGCCAGGGCGGGGCGCATCGTGGCCATCGGCTCGGTGGCGGCGCTCCAGGGCAATCCGGGCAACGCGGCCTATGCGGCCTCCAAGGGCGCCCTGATCTCCTATTGCCGCACCCTCGCGGTCGAGACCGCCAAGCGCGGCGTGACCGTCAACGTGATCGCCCCGGGCTTCATCGACACGGACATGATGGCTCCCTACGCGGCCTATCGCGACAGCATGGAAAAGCAGATCCCCGCGGGCCGCTTCGCCAAGCCCGAGGAAATCGCGGGCCTTGCCGCCTTTCTCCTGAGCGACCCCGCCGCCTACGTCACCGGCGCGGTGCTCCCCATCGACGGGGGCCTCACCGCGATGCTGGGGGTGCACCGGTAGGCCGAGCTGGTAGGGTGAGGCTCGGTCTTTCCGAGGGAGCTCTCATGGCGCGTTTCATGTGCGTCCAGTGCGGCGGGCAATTTGCCGAAACACCCGCTCCGCCGCCATCCTGCCCCGTCTGCGAGGACGAGCGCCAGTATGTCCGCTGGTCCGGGCAGGAATGGACGACCTTCGAGGAGCTGCGCAGCTCCCACCGCAATGCCTTCACGGACGAGGGCGGCCTGACCGGCATCGGGATCGAGCCTTCCTTCGCCATCGGGCAGCGCGCCTTGGTCGTTCCCACGGGAGAAGGCGCCGTCCTGTGGGACTGCGTCTCCCTCATCACCGACGAGGCCATCGAGCGCATCCGCCGCATGGGGAGCCTCAAGGCCATCGCGATCTCGCACCCGCATTACTACTCGGCTTTGGCCGAATGGAGCGAGGCGTTCGGGGGCGTGCCGGTCTATCTGCACGAGGCTGATCGGCAATGGGCCATGCGTCCGCATGATGCCGTCTGGTTCTGGTCGGGCGACACCCTGGAGATCGGACCTGGACTGACCCTGATCCGAACCGGCGGGCATTTCGAGGGCAGCACCGTGCTGCATCACGCCGCCGGGGCCGGGGGTCGGGGCGATCTGTTCGTCGGCGATAATCTGCAAGTCACCCAGGATCGCTGCTTCGTCAGCTTCATGCGCAGCTATCCCAACTACATTCCGCTCAACCGAGCCGCGGTGGAGCGGATCGGCGCGGCCGTGGCCCCTTACCCGTTCGAACGGGTCTTCGGCGCCTTCGCCCACCGGAACATCCTGCAGGACGGCAAGGCAGCCGTGGCGCGTTCCATCGAACGCTACCTGGCGGCGATTCGGGACTGACGCGACGCACCGTCCGGCCAGATGGCTTCCACAGGGTGCGGAACTTGCCATCCGCTCCGCTGCGCTTTAAGCCGCCGCAGACAGTTTTTCCCGTCATGGCCGGGCTTGTCCCGGCCATCCACGTCTTCTCTTCACCGTTGGACGCGGATCCCTGAACCAGAGTTCGGGCTGACGCCGAACAGGATCTTCCCATGCGCTCCCTTCAGCTTTTCGGCGACCGTGACCTTCGCATCGCCGAGATCGATGCTCCCCCGCCGCCCGCCCCGGGCGAGGTGCAGGTGCGGGTCAGGGCGCTCGCCCTCAACTATCTCGACGTCTGGGGCTTTCGCGGCATGGCGTTTGCCAAGCGCAAGATGCCCCAGGCCGTGGGCGTGGAGGCCTCGGGGGAGGTGGCGGCGGTAGGCGAGGGCGTGACCCGGTTCAAGGCCGGGGACCCGGTCACCATGTACGGGGCCGAGACCTGCGGCCATTGCCGGGCCTGCCGGGAGGGCCGCGACAATCTCTGCGAGAACGTGGCCGGCATCATGGGCTTCCATATCGACGGCTTCGCCCGGGAGCTGATCAACCGGCCGGAGCGCCTGGTGATCCCGGCGCCCGAGGGGGTGTCCTTCGAGCAGGCGGCCTGCGCGCCCATCGGCTTCGGCACCGTGCAGCACATGCTGTTCGACAACGCCAGGCTGGAGCCGGGCGAATCGATCCTCGTCCATGCGGGCGGCTCCGGCATCGGCACGGCGGCCATCAAGATGGCCAAGGCCATCGGCTGCACCGTCTACACCACCGTGGGCGACGACGAGAAGGGCGAGAAGGCCAGGGCTCTCGGGGCCGATTTCGTGGTCAACTACCGCAAGGAGCGCTTCGAGGGGGAGGTGCGCCGGCTCACCCGGCGCAAGGGCGTCGACGTGGTGTTCGAGCATGTGGGCGCGGAGACCTGGAACGGCTCGCTGCTCTGCCTCAAGCGCGGCGGCCGCCTCGTCACCTGCGGCTCCACCTCGGGGGTGTCCACCACCATGAACCTGATGCAGCTCTTCCAGCAGCAATACCGCATCTTCGGGTCCTTCGGCTGCCGGATCGAGAACATCGTCCAGTCCCTGGACAAGATGGCCGGGGGCATGACGCCGGTGATCGACGCGGTCTTCCCCCTGGACGAGTTCCAGAAGGGCCTGGAGCGCCTGGAGGGCCGCAAGGTGTTCGGCAAGGTGGTCGTCACCTTCTAAACCTTTCCGGCGGGAAAAACCGGTTCCCGCCCCTGCCGAAAAGCTCTAGGACAGGCTGCCGCGCAAGGCCGGGCCCGAGGGCGCGGCCGGTTTCCTCAAGCCAGGACCCCCTTCGTGCATGTCTCCCAACGCCCCCGCAGCCCCGCCTCGCGCCTGATCGAGACGATCATGGTCGGCTTCGTGCGCGGGGTCTTCGCCCTGTCGCGGGCCCTGGGCCCCGAGCGCTCGGGCGCGGTGGGCGCGGCGCTCGCGCGCTGGATCGGTCCCCTGCTGCGGGCCCACCGCACCGCGCTCGCCAATATCCGGGCGGCCTATCCGGGCATGCCGGACGCCGAGGTCAGGGCCCTGGCGCGGGCGGCCTGGGACAACCTCGGCCGCACGGGAGCCGAATACCCGCATCTCGGCGCCCTGTTCGACTTCGATCCGGGCAGCGCCGCCCCCGGGCGCACGGAGGTGGACGGGATCGAGCATTTCCTGAGCCTCAGGGACGACGGCAAGCCGGGCCTCGTGTTTTCCGCCCACCTGGCCAATTGGGAGCTGCCCGCCATCTGCGCCGCGCGCTTCGGCCTCGACACCACGGCGGTGTTCCGCGCCCCGAACGATCCGGCCATCGCCCGCGTCCTGCACGAGATCCGCAGCGGAACCATGGGAAACCTGGAGGCGGCGCGCCAGGGCGCGGCCTTCGCCATGCAGGGGGCCCTGGAGAAGGGCGGGCATCTCGGCATGCTCATCGACCAGCATTTCACCCGGGGCGTGATCGTGAACTTCATGGGCCGGCCGGCCCTGGTGAACCCGGTCCTGGGCAAGTTCGCCCGCCGCTTCGACTGCCCCGTCCATGGGGTGCGGGTGATCCGCCTGCCGGGCCACCGGTTCCGGCTCCAGCTCACGCCCCCCCTCGACCTGCCCCGCGATCCCGACGGACAGGTGAACGTGCAAGGCGCCATGCAGGCCATGACCCTCGTGGTCGAGGAATGGGTCAGGGAGCATCCGGAGCAATGGCTGTGGATGCACCGCCGCTGGCGGGCGCCGGCGGGCGCTCAAAGCCCCGCTCCGCAAAATCTCCCTCAGGGTGTCGCTCAAGCTAACGTGAGTTCCCAATAACGCCCGATTCGTGTTCCATGCCGGCATCATGGTGTCACGGCTGAAATGGTCTCTGGCGGCTCTCTGCGTCGCCGCCCTCATCCACCCTGCACTGGCGGATCCGCCCCGGGCGGTTGTCGAGCTGTTCACGAGCCAGGGCTGCTCGTCCTGCCCGCCCGCCGATGCGGTGCTGGCCGACCTCGCCCGCCAGCCCGAGATCGTGGCGCTCTCCTTCCCGGTGACCTACTGGGATTATCTCGGCTGGAAGGACACCCTGGCGCACGCAGCCTTCACGGCGCGCCAGAAGGACTATGCCCACGCCCGCAGCGACCGCCAGGTCTTCACCCCGCAGATGATCGTCAACGGCCGGAAATCCTGCGTCGGCTCCGACCGGGTCCAGATCGAGAAGTCGATCCAGGCGACCTCCGAGGGGCGCAGGGCCCTGCCCGTCGACGTGAGCCTGAGCGAGCAGAACGGGGTGGTGGCCATCGCCATCGAGGAGACCTCCGACACCACGAACCGCGCCGCCGAAATCTGGGTGCTGCCGGTGATCAGGGCGCAGACGGTGCCCATCGGGCGCGGGGAGAACCGGGGCCGGACCATCACCTACGCCAATGTGGTTCGCGGCCTGACCCGGGTGGGCGAATGGCGCGGCGGCTCCGCCCGCTTCGAGGTGCCCCTCGACACCGCCCGCGGCAGCGCGGACGGCTATGTGGTGCTGCTGCAGGCCTCCGAGGGCGCCAGGCCCGGCACCATCCTGGGGGCTGCGAAAAGCGCCGGCCTATGAGGCCATCCGCCTTCAGAGCAGGATCACCTTGTTGGGCAGCTCGTCCTCGTCGCCCGGGCGGGGCGGCGCGTGTTCCGCCAGGATCGCGCCGGAGCGCTGGACGGCCGCCATGAGCCCGTCGGCGATGCGGCCGTCCCGGATCGCCCCCGTCAGGTCCCGGATGATGCCGCGCCACAGACCTGCATCGACCCTGTCGGCGATGCCCGCATCGGCCATGATCTCGGCGTAGCGCTCGGCCATGGCCACATAGATCAGCACCCCGGTCCTGTGGCGGGTGCGGGTGAGCCCGCGCCGGAGGAACTCGCGGGCGGCGGCCTCCCGGGCCCGGGCGTGCTTGATGAAGCGCGGCGCCAGGAAGAAGCGGCGCTTGGGCATGGACAGGAAGACGCTCAACGCCAAGGCGGCCAGGAGCTGGATCTGGAAGATGCGCGTGGGACCCAGCGCGGTGAGCGCGATCAGCGGCCAGGGGACCGCAAGGGCGATCAGAAGCGCCCACAGGATCGGGATCGAGCGGTAAGGGCTGGCCTCCTGCGCCACCACCACGACGATCTCGCCCGCCGTACGGCTCTCGGCGTCCCGGATCGCCTCGGCGAGGCGGATCTGATCCTCTTGCGCGATCATCCTACCAGCTCCCCGATGCGCCGCCGCCGCCGGACGAGCCGCCTCCGCCGGAGAAGCCGCCGCCCCCGGACGATCCGCCGCCGCTCGACCACCCGCTGCCCGATCCGCTCGACCATCCGGTCCCTCCCGTCGAGACGATCCACGGACGCTGACGGCCGCGGCCGGAGCGGCGCCCGTTTCTCCAGGCCATGAGGTTCGCGACGACGACGAATAGAACCACGAGGCACACGAAGGCGATGAGCGGGTCGAATGCCGTGCTGTCGTCCTCCCGCACCTGCGCCCGGCGCTGCCATTCCTCGGCGTCGCCGGTGAGGATCGACAGGATGGCGTCGGCGCCCGCGTCGATGCCGCCGGCGAAATCCCCCTTCTGGAACTGGGGCGCGATGGCCGTGGTGATGATCACCTTCGAGAGCGCGTCCGTCAGCGCGCCTTCCAGGCCGTAGCCCACCTCGATGCGAACCTTCCGTTCGCCTGGGGCGACCAGGAGAAGCGCGCCGTTGTCGGTCTTCGCCTGGCCGAGCCGCCAGTGCCGGAACAGGCGGTTGGCGTAATCCTCGACGGTCAGTCCGCCGAGGGACGGCACCGTCGCCACCACGAGCTGGTCGGTGGTCCTGTCCTCATGGGCCTTGAGCTTGGCCTCCAGGGCCGCCCGCTCCTCCGGCTTCAGGAGGTTGGCGGCGTCGACCACCCGGCCCGTGAGCTGCGGAAAGGACTGGGCGAGGGCCGCAAGAGGCAGCAGAAGGACAAGGAGCGCCGCGAGGAGCGCCGCCCCTGCGACCGGCCTTCTCCCGGAGGGACAAGGAAGAAGCCGCCCCTGGCCCATGGGCTAGAATTTCACCGGCGGCGGGCGGTCCGACCCGGCAGTGGCCGTGAAGGTCTCCATGGGCCTGGCCTCCGGATAGAAGATGCCGGCGATCCAGCGGCCCGGGATGGTGCGCAGCTCCGTGTTATAGGCGCGCACGGACTCGATATAGTCGCGCCGGGCCACCGCGATGCGGTTCTCCGTGCCCTCGAGCTGCGATTGCAGGGCCAGGAAATTGGCGTTGGACTTCAGCTCGGGATAGCGCTCGACGGTGACGAGCAGGCGACCGAGCGCCCCGGAGAGCTGGTTCTGCGCCTCCTGGAACTGGCGGAACTTCTCCGGGTCGGTCACGGTGGAGGCGTCGACCTGGACCTGGGTCGCCCGGGCGCGGGCCTCCGTCACCTGGGTGAGCACCTCGCGCTCCTGCTGGGCGAAGCCCTTCACGGTCTCGACCAGGTTCGGAATCAGGTCGGCCCGGCGCTGGTACTGGTTCTGCACCTCGCTCCAGGCGGACTTGGCCTGCTCCTCGAGGGTCGGCACGTTGTTGATCCCGCAGGCGGAAAGCCCCAGGGCCAGGACCATGCCGGCGAGCGCGGCGCGCAGGCGCGCCTGCCACTGCAAACCCATCATCGTTGTTTCACTCCGGTTCCGACGGCTTGCCGGGTTCAATGCTTTGCCGGGTTCAACACATGGAGCAAGGCCAGGGTTCGAACAAGGCTGGGCCGGAGAGCCGGTCCCGCCTTTGAAAAAGGATTCCCCTCCGCGGGTGGCTTTCGTCTGGCTCCGGACGCCGGATTGAGGCATGATCCTGCCGCCCTGCAACCCCTCGTGTGGACCATGACCTTCCTGCCCGACTGGAGCACCCTGCTCACCTATTCCGTGGCGGCCTTCGTGCTGTTCATCACCCCGGGGCCGGACATGAGCCTGTTCCTGGCCAAGACCATGGCGGGCGGGCGCAGGGCCGGCATGGCCGCCATGCTGGGCGCCATGGCGGGATGCTGCGTCCACACGCTGCTTGCGGCGCTCGGCCTCTCGGCCCTGCTGGCGGCCTCCGTGACCGCCTTCACGATCCTCAAGATCGTCGGCGCGCTCTATCTGCTGTGGCTCGCCTTCGACGCGGTGCGCAACGGCTCGGCCCTGCACGTGAGGGACGAGGGCCGGGCCGAGGTCTCGTTCTGGAAGACCTTTCTGGTGGGGATCGGCATCAACCTCACGAACCCCAAGGTGGTGCTGTTCTTCGTGACCTTCCTGCCGCAATTCGTCGATGCGGCGGACCCGCACGCGGCCGACAAGCTGGTGTTCCTCGGGCTCTATTTCGTGGTTTTCACCGCCCCCATGTGCGCCGTCATGATCCTGGCGGCCGACAGGGTGATCGCCCTGCTGCGCGACCATCCGAGGGTGATGCGCGGGATCGACTATTCCTTCGCGGGCCTCTTTTCCGCCTTCGCCCTCAAGATCCTGACGACGGCGTCCCGTTAGGAAGGGGCCGTCCTCCCGCCTCGCGGCCGGCGATGGCCCAATAGACGAAGCCCGCCGCAGCCCCCGTGAGCCCGAGCACGAGGCTCACATGCAGCTCGGCGGGGTTCGCCACCCTGGCCGCGCCCCGCAGGATCCACGGCACCGCCGCCGTGAGCACGCCGGTCGCCCCCGCATGCCAGACGAGGCTGCGCATCCCGAGCGCCTCGCTGAGGATGGCGATCAGGAGCGGCGGCAGAACAAGAAGCGTGAACACGATGCGCCCCACCGCCAGGAACGCCTCCGCCACGATCGGGCCGGGGTCGTCGCTGGAGAACACCGCATCCACGAAGGACAGGAACCCGACGAAGAGCGTATCCCCCGTCAGCACCGCCATGACCGGGTCGACCAGGGTTGCCACCAGGAAGAACAGGCTGCTCGCGCCGATGGCGATGAGGAGCGCGAAGGGGATGAGCAGGAGCCAGCGGATCATCCCGGGTCTATAGCACCCGGGGCCTGAGATGTCCGCTCCCGGGCGATGAGCCAGTAGATCCAGCCGCAGAGGGCGCCGGCGAGAGCCATCACGATCAGCAGCGGCCAAAACCCGAATCGATCTGCGTAGTAAGCAGAGACGAGCCTGAAGCCCATTCCGACAGCAGCCCCGAAGGCGATCGTCACCGCCGGGTGATGAAAGCCCCGCCGGATGAGCGGAATGGCCAGGACACACACGACGAAGGCCACGACAGGGCCGAAGAGCACGAGCCCGTAGGTTCCCACCACGAGGGTGCTCACGATGAGGCTGGGCACATTGCCGATAGCCCAGGGGCCGTATTCCAGGAACACCTTCAACACCATGAGGAACGCCGTCAGATAAGGAGCCGCCGCGATCGCCACGACAAGCTCCAGGCTCTCGCGCTTGTTCACGGCGCACCCGCGGTTTCGCGAGGCCTCGGACCCAAGGCGATGCGCCAATAGATCCAGCCGCAGACCGCTCCCGACAGGAGGTTGTCCAGCACGATCATCAACAACCGCCAGCTGCTGATTTCCATGGAGGCGCCGGTGAGCGATACCATGACTCCGAAGGAGCCCAAACCCACTCCGGCTCCGCCCAGCATGCACCAGCCCTTCGCGCGGATCTCGAGGCGGTGGAGGATCGCCGCGCAGATGCTGGCGAGAATCAATGTCGGAAGTCCGAGGAGCACAAGGCCGCCGGTTGCCAGCCGGCTCGCTAACCGAAGGTCGCCGAAACCATCCAAGCGGTTGACTGGGCTGGATAACAGATAGGGCGCCAGCATGACCAGATATGGCGCTGCGAGGGTGGCAGACACGACACCCAGAACATGGCGGTGCACTATCGTCTCCGGGTGGATCCTTCACGTCCGGAGAAAAGATATCATGTTTCAAGCGGTGAGGGGAGGGCTGCCGGAACCGCTGGCGCCGGAGGGCCGCTGACGCAGGAAAGCCTTGCGCCTTGCTTCCCGTCTACTCCCCGTCCCCCAGCGCATAGACGCCCTCGGCCCCGATGCCCTGTTCGGCCATCAGGCGGGCGCGGGCGCGCAGCTTTTCGGTCTCGCTCTTGAGCTGGCCGCAGGCGGCCAGGATGTCGCGGCCGCGGGGGGTGCGCACCGGCGAGGCGTAGCCGGCGCGGTAGACGATCTCGGAGAAGCGCTCGATCCGCTCCCAGTCCGAGCACTCGTATTTGGAGCCGGGCCAGGGGTTGAACGGGATCAGGTTGATCTTCGCCGGAATGCCCTTAAGCAGGCGCACGAGCTCGCGGGCATCGGCGTCCGAGTCGTTCACGCCTTTCAGCATCACGTATTCGAAGGTGATGCGGCGCGCGTTGGACAGGCCCGGATAGGCGCGGCAGGCGTCGAGGAGCTGGCCGATGTCGTATTTGCGGTTGATCGGCACCAGCACGTCGCGCAACTCGTCGCGCACCGCATGGAGCGAGATCGCCAGCATGGTGTTGGCCTCAAGGCCGAGGCGCTCCATCTGCGGCACCACCCCGGAGGTGGACACGGTGATGCGCCGGCGCGACAGGCCAAGGCCCTCGTTGTCCGACAGGACGCTGATGGCCGCGACCACGTTGTCGGTGTTGTAGAGCGGCTCGCCCATGCCCATGAACACGATGTTGGACACGAAGCGTCCGCCGTCGCTGGGAACGAAAGCGCCTTCCGGCGGGGTGGCGTCGGGCCAGTCGCCGATGCAGTCGCGGGCCACGATGAGCTGCGCCACGATCTCGGCGGAGGTCAGGTTGCGCACCAGGCGCTGGGTGCCCGTGTGGCAGAAGGAGCAGGTGAGGGTGCAGCCCACCTGGCTCGACACGCACAGGGTGCCGCGGTCCACCTCGGGAATATACACGCACTCGATCTCCGCGCCCTTATCGAGGGGGCCGGTGGAGGCCATGCGGATGAGCCATTTGCGGGTGCCGTCCTTGGACACCTGCTCGGACACGACCTGAGGCCGGGCCAGCGTATAGGCGGCCGACAGCCTCGCGCGCAGGTCCTTGCCCACGTTGGTCATCTCGGCGAAGTCCTTGGCGCCGCGGAAATAGATCCAGTGCCAGATCTGGGCCGCGCGCATCTTGAGCTCGCGCTCCGGCACGCCGATGGCGGCCAGGGAGTCCTTGAGCTGGTCGCGGGTGAGGCCGATGAGGGACGCGCCGCCGGGGGCCGCCCCCGCCACGGCGCTGAGCTCGGCGGTCTTTTCGATGGAGACCGCCTCCTGCCGCGCCTCTTGCCCCGCCGCCCGCGCGGCGTCGCTCACGGCCACGGGGGCCGCATGGGGGTTGCGCTTGGCGATGTCGAGCATCGTCGCCATGGGAAATCTCAAGCCTTCGTCTGAGGGGAACGGTCGGGTTCTATAACACGATTGCGCCGGAAACGTGAGGCCCCGACGCATGATCCGGGCTGTCCGCCCGAAAAACATGCTCATGAGGGCCCTCGTTTTCAACCGTTCAGGGCGGTTTTTCAGGCTCCGCATTCCCTTCGGGCGCGCTCCAGGGCCTGGCCGAAGCCGTTGAGGGAATAGCGGTCCGTGAGCTGGTTGCCGCGGGCGGATTGCGCCTTCACGGTCACGCTGGAGGCCTTGGACATGGTGCCGATGGCCTGGCCCTCCTCGGCCGGGTTCTTCAGCCAGGCGTTGCTGGCCTTGGTGAGAAGGGCGTAGGAAGCGGTGCCGATGGCGGCCTCCGCGGGGCCGTTCTCCCGGGCGGCGAAGCCGAGCACGAGGGCGACCTCGTTCCTCACGTTCTCGGCCGGGCGGAAGGACACGAACAGATAGGCCGGGTCCCGGCTCAGGTTCTTCGGCAGCCGGTCCTTGGGCTGGCTCAGGGCATAGCAGATCTTGGAGCGGCCCGCCTGGGCGGTGTAGACGCCCCAGTCGCCGAAGGTGGCCACCAGGGACGAGCCGCCGGGCCCCGTAGCCGCCTGGGCCTGAGGCTGAACCGGCTTGGCCGCCGTTGCAGGGGCGGGCTTGGCAGTCGCGGCGGGAGTGGGCTTTGCCGCCGGGGCTGCCTTGGCCGGATTGGCGCGGGCGGGCTGCTGCGCGTTGGAGCGCTGGGCCTGGGCCTGGGCGGCCGGCCCGGTGGCAAGGGCGAGAGCGGCGGACATCATGCCGGCGGCAAGGCCGCGCTTGGAAGAAGCGATCATCATGGGGCGGATCTTACATCCCGGCTGGTTAAGAACTCTTCACCGCCCATAAGGCGGCGCCCCGGACTTGGCGATGCGTCAACGGGGCGCTGCGAGCCTATCTGGCCGGCCAAAAAGAAAGGCCGCCGAGGCAGCCTGGTGAGTCTTTTGGGAAAGTCGTTGATTGTTCAAAGCGAGAGAAATCGAAATGCATCAGGCATGAACAAGCCGATCTATAAAGCAATTAAATATCGTTGCAATAAGTCTCTATTCATTTTGTCATGAAAATAATCTTATTGCGGTCAAGCTCGGCTCCTTCCCCTAAGACATCTCGCCGAGAACCTTACGGGCCCGGGCCCGGTGTTCTTCCGTGATGGAGCCCGCCACCTGCGTAATGGCCGCGGCCAGCACGGCCGCATCGTCCGCAAAGCCGATCAGGGGCAGGAGGTCGGCCACCGCGTCCGTGGGCAGCACGAAATACCCGATGGCGCCGATGAGGATCAGCTTCACCCGGCTGGGCGTTCCGGAATCGGTGGCGCAGTAGAAGGCCGCCACCAGGTCCTCGGCGAAGGGGATGCGGCCGGCGACCCGCTTCAGCTTGTCCCAGAACCGACGCTTCAGGCCCTCCCCGTCCCGGGTGGCCTCGCGCATGGCATCCATCTCGGCCTTGGTGAAAGGCTTGATGAGGGGGTCGCTCATGCATTCTGCTCCTTCGGCAAAGGGCGTTTCCGCCCGGCGGCGGATCCATTAAACACCAGCCCACCACAGGAGAAAACGCATGAAGCTCGACGAATCTATGGCAGCCGTTGTCACAGGGGGCGCGTCCGGCCTGGGCGAGGCCAGCGCCCGGATGCTGGCCTCGGCCGGCGCAAGGGTCGCGATCCTCGACATGAACCAGGAGCGCGGCGAGAGGGTTGCCGGGGAAACGGGAGCGGTCTTCTGCCGGGCCGACGTGACCGACGAGGCCTCCATCGACGCGGCCCTCGAAGGGGCGCGGGCCCGGAACGGCATCGAGCGCATCCTGGTCAACTGCGCGGGAATCGCTCCCGGCAAGCGCACGGTGGCCAGGAAGCGGGACACCGGCGAACTCGTCGCCCACGACCTTGCGAGCTTCCGCCGCGCGGTGGAGATCAACCTGATCGGCACCTATGCGATGATCTCCAAATGCGCCGCCGCCATGGCGGGGCTCGATCCGGTCACGCCGGACGGTGGGCGCGGGGTCATCGTCAACACCTCGTCCGTGGCGGCCCAGGACGGGCAGATCGGGCAGGCGGCCTATTCCGCCTCCAAGGGCGGGGTGCTGGGCATGACCCTGCCGGTCGCCCGCGACCTCGCAGGGTTCGGCATCCGGGTGATGACGATCCTGCCGGGCCTCTTCCACACGCCGCTCTTCGAGGGCATCGCCGAGGATTACCGCAAGGCCCTCGAGGCCAACGTGCCGTTCCCCTCCCGGCTCGGGCGGCCGGAGGAATATGCGGCCCTGGTGCGGAGCATCATCGAGAACGACATGCTCAACGGCGAGGGCATCCGCCTCGACGGCGCCCTGCGGATGCAGCCGAAGTAAGGGCCCTCAGGGCGTCTCGTCCCGGTTCCCGGGAAAGCCCACGAGGTCGGAGGTGCAGAGCCAGCTCTCGCGCCGGATCGTCCAGGCCTCGTAGGTGGGCGTGAAGAGGTTGGGCCGGTCGAAGGCCCCGAGCTTGATCTCGATCTCGTCGCCCCTGTCCCGGTCGAACATCTGCGAGCCGCAGCGGGGGCAGAAGCAGCGCTCGCTCTCCGGCGTGGCAGACCAGGTGGCGATCTCGCCAGAGATGGTCACCTGGTCTGCGGGGAAGATCACGAAGGCGTTGAAGGGGCTGCCGCTGACCTTGCGGCAGGTCATGCAATGGCACAGGCCGACGCGCTTCGGCCTGCCCCGGGCCGCGAAGGTGAGCTGGCCGCAGGCGCAGCCTCCCGTGACAGCGTCCGGCTCCGTCATGGCTCAGGTCCTGGCAAGGCCGGAGGCGAACCCGTCCATGCGCCGGGCCAGCTCGATGTCCCGGCGGGTGAGGCCGTTGGCGTCGTGGGTCGAGAGGGTCACCTCGACCCTGTTGTACACGTTGAACCATTCCGGGTGGTGGTTCATCCCCTCGGCCACCAGGGCCACGCGGGTCATCCAGGCGAAGGCGGCGCTGAAATCATCGAACATGAACCGCTTGTGGATGGCGTCGCGGTCGCTCACGAGGGCCCAGCCGCTCAAGGAGGGCAGGAGCTCGGCGCGTTCGGGATCGGTCAAGGGGGACATGGGTTCACGCTTCATCGAAGGGGCAGGTCTCCCCCTAGTGATGAGGCGGCGAGGGCAGCTTTCAAGTCCCGACGGGTGTGAGTGGCTCCCCTTCCCTCGCTGTGCTCGCCGGTCCGATCCGAGGGACCGGCGGGATGACACCCTCCTCGTCATGGCCGGGCCTGTCCCGGCCATGACGATAGGAAAACCGCCGCGCCCTCAGAACCGGGATGGCCGGCACAAGGCCGGGCATGACGGCGAGGGTCATTCCGCCAAGCCTTCACACCGGACCGACCCCGCGTCCATGCCTTCATGGCCCTGCGCTTCCCAAGGCGTGCGCTTGCCGATCATCGGGATGGCGAGAACAGCCGGAGCCCTTGCCGGGAGGCTCCGGAATCCCCACGCTTAAAGCTTTGCCGGGAGCACCCTTCCTCATGAACCGCCGCACCCTTCTCAAAGCCTTGGGCCTTCCTGCCGTCGCGGCCGCCGGAGCCCTGGGCTGGGCGACAGCGGCGCGCTCGCGCAACCGCTACTACAGCGGCCCCGTGACGGATCATTTCGACGGGGTGCGATTCTTCTCGCCCGGCCAGCCGCAGGACAAGGGCCTCGTGGAGCTGATGCGCTGGCAGCTCGGCGGCGGGCGCAAGGACTGGCCCGAGAGCTTTCCCAGCCCGTTTCAGGACGAGCCGCCCGCGGAGGTGCGCGATCTGCGGGTGGCGCTCATCGGCCATGCGTCGTTCCTGATCCAGGTGGCGGGGCTCAACCTCCTCACGGACCCGGTGTTTTCCGAGCGGGCGAGCCCCCTCTCCTTCACGGGCCCGAAGCGGGTCAACCCGCCCGGCATCGCCTTCGAGAGCCTGCCGAAGATCCATGCGGTGCTGATCACCCACAACCATTACGACCATCTCGACACCGATTCCCTGGGACGGCTCTGGCGGCAGCACCGCCCGCGCGTCATCGCGCCCTTAGGGAACGATGCGGTCATCAGGGCCGCGCATCCGGACATTCCCGTGGAGACCCGGGACTGGGGCGGGTCCGTCGATCTCGGGAGCGGCGTCACGGCCCATGTGGAGCCCGCCTACCATTGGTCGGCGCGGGGCATCAACGACCGGCGCATGGCGCTCTGGTGCGCCTATGCGCTCACCACCCCGGTGGGCATGATCTACCATGTGGGCGACACGGGCTTCGGCGACGGGCGGATCTTCCATGCGGTGCGCGAGCGCTTCGGGCGCCCCCGCCTCGCCCATCTGCCCATCGGCGCCTACGAGCCGCGCTGGTTCATGGAGCCGCAGCACATGAACCCGGAGGACGCCGTGAAGGCGCTGGGGATCCTGGAGGCCGAGCAGGCCCTGGGCCACCATTGGGGCACGTTCCGGCTGACCAACGAGGGCGTGGAGGAACCGGTGGCGGAGCTCGGCACGGCCCTGCAGGCGGCGGGGATTCCGGCGGAAAGGTTCAGGGCCCTGCGGCCGGGAGAGGCGTGGGAGCCGTGAGGCCCGAGGGGGCGCCCGGCGGGAACGATCACTCTCCCATGTAGCGGCATTCCGTTTCGGGGGTTTCGACAACCTTGCGGGACGCGAAGCTGAACACCGCCTTCCGCTCGATTCTCAGGTCCTTCACCTCGTCAGCGACGGCCTTCTTGCTGTGTCCAAGGGGGTCCGGTTCGAACCAGCTCGCATATTTGGGGCACCTGTCCTTGGTGGGCTTGAGATTGGACGGGATCGCCAGCTCGATTCCCTGCTCGCCGGGGTCCCCGACAGAATAGGCCTCGCCCAGACTGGTTTCCTTCGCCCCGTTTCCGAGGTCGAAGACGTTCAGGTATTCCTTGTAAGCCCTTCCTTGGCCCTTGCCTTCCCGCATGACCAGGAGATCGTCCTTCAGGGCGATGAAGACGTAACGCTTCCCCTTGCCGCCGATCGGAATATCCCCAGGCTGGGAAACGAACTTGCATGGAATCCCGTCGGCCGGCCGGGCCTTCTTCACGAGGTATTCCGAGCGCCCGTTCTCCATCTCGCGCTGGACCACCAGATGATTGGCGGCCGAATGGCATGTGACGTCGCCCTTGTCGGCCAGGGCCGGCAGGGCTCCCGTGGCGGCCAACAGGATGAGGGCGGTCAGCCCCGGCATATGTCTCGGCATGGCACTCCCCGGCGCGTTTCGAGCGGCCGCATCGCCCCGCTCCCGCAAGGGCGGCCGCCTGCTGTAACGTATCATGCTCGCAGGGGGCCGGAAGGGCTTTTTCTCAGCCCTTGGGCTGGACGTAGATGTTCACCTCGAAATTGGTGTCCTGGGCGTCCGTGAAGTCGCTCACGTATTCCTCGATGAAGGCGTCCTGGGCCTCGATGTCCTTGGCGTCGAGATAGGCGGTGATCGTCTCGTAGGTGCCGTCGATCTCGTCATAGGCGTCCTTGTGCACGAAGCGGAAGGACTTGCCCCCGGGAGTCCGGCCGAACTTGATCTCCGGGGTGAGCTCGCTGCGCCCCTCGGGCGCCTGCGCGACCGGCACCATCGCGTCGTAGCGGAAGCCGTTGTCGTCCGTGTGGACGAACACCGTCAGGGGACGTCCCGTGGGCGCGATGCCGGCCTTGCCCAGCTCGCCCTCGATCCTGGCGAAGGCGCCCTTGAGATTGGCGAAGGCATCGTCCCAGCTGCTCGCGCCGGACAGGACCGCCGCGGGCTTGGCGGGCAGCACCCCCTCGTCCACGTCGGTCTGGTCGCCGGGATTGGGGAAGAGGGTCGTGCGCGTTCCCGGCGCGGCGGGCGCGGCTGGGGCGGGGGTCTGCGCGCCGGGCGCAGGAGCTGCGGAAGGGGGCGGCAGGGGCGAGGATTGCACCGGAGGGGGCGTGGGAACGCCGGGTGGGGTCTGGGCCAGGGCCGCGCCGGGCGCCAGGGCGAGAACCAGAGCAAGGGAACAGAAGCGCAGCCGCATGGGAAAAGGCCTCACCCGCGAATCACGAAAAGCAACAGGATGCAGCACCATAGGAGCCTTTTTTCGCAGCGGCGAGGCCGTTCGGCGGCTCCTGCAAGGGACGTTTTGCAGCAGGCTTTCGCCCCCCTCTCGCGGTTTCCTTCGTTTTGGGCCATATACGGCCCCATGAGCGCCCCCACGAGCCCCTTGGCGAACAGCCGTTTCCTGAAGATGAACGGTCTCGGCAACGAGATCACCGTGCTGGACCTGCGCGGCACGCGCCTGCGCGTCGCCGCCGCCGAGGCGCGGGCCATCGCGGCCGATCCGCGCTCGCGCTTCGACCAGCTCATGGTGCTGCACGACCCCGAGACCCCCGGCACGGACGCCTATCTGCGCATCTACAACACGGACGGCTCCGAATCCCGCGCCTGCGGCAACGGCACCCGCTGCGTCGCCTGGGCCATGCTGACCGATCCCGTCATGAGCCGCCCGGCGGGCGACGGTCTCGTTCTGGAGACCGGGGCCGGACCCCTGCCGGTGGAACGGGTCTCCGGCGTGGTGTTCACCGTGGACATGGGCCCGCCCCGCTTCGCCTGGAACGAGATTCCCCTGCGCGACCCCTATCCCGACACCCGCGTCATCGCGGTCGAGACCCGCCTGCCCGAAGCGCCCGAACTGCAGGGCCCCTCGGCCGTGAGCATGGGCAATCCGCACGCGATCTTCTGGGTGGCCGATGCCGGGGCCTACGACCTTGCGGCCATCGGCCCCCGGTTCGAGCGCGACCCGGTGTTCCCCGAGCGGGCCAACATCTCCTTCGCCCAAGTTCTCGGCCCCGACCATATCGTCCTGCGGGTGTGGGAGCGCGGCGCGGGGGCCACCCGCGCCTGCGGCTCGGCGGCCTGCGCCGCTCTGGTGGCGGCCGCCCGCAAGGGGCTGACCGGGCGCAGGGCCACGGTCTCGCTCCCGGGCGGCGACCTCCTCATCGAGTGGCGCGAGGCCGGCGGCCACGTGCTCATGACCGGCCCGGTGGAGTTCGAGCACGAGGGCGTCCTCTCTCCGGCCCTGTTCGCAGGAGCCGCGTGATGGCGGTGGAGATCGTCACCTTCGGCTGCCGGCTCAACACCTATGAATCCGAGGCCATGCAGCGCCACGCGGAAGAGGCGGGGTTGGGCGAGGTCGTGATCGTCAACACCTGCGCGGTGACCGGCGAGGCCACGCGCCAGGCGCGGCAATCCATCCGAAGGATCGCCCGGGAGAAGCCCGGCGCCCGCATCGTCGTCACCGGCTGCGCCGCTCAAGTGGAGCCCGAGACCTTCGCGGCCATGCCGGAGGTCTCGCGGGTGGTCGGCAACCACGAGAAGATGAAGGCCGAAACCTGGACGTCCCTGCGCGGCTTCGGCGTGGACGCGAGCGAAAGGGTGCTGGTCAACGACATCATGGCGGTGAAGGAAACCGCCGTGCACCTCATCGACGGCATGCGCGGGCGCACCCGCGCCTTCGTGCAGGTGCAGAACGGCTGCGACCACCGCTGCACCTTCTGCATCATCCCCTACGGCCGCGGCAACTCCCGCTCCGTGCCCATGGGCGCGGTGGTGGAGCAGGTGCGGACCCTGGTGGAGCACGGCTCCCGCGAGGTGGTGCTCACCGGCGTCGACATCACCGGCTACGGCCGGGATCTGCCCGGCGAGCCGAAGCTCGGCGCGCTGGTGAAGAGCCTCCTGCGCCACGTGCCGGAGCTGGAGCGCCTTCGCATCTCGTCCATCGATTCCGTGGAAGCGGATGACGACCTGCTCGACGCCATCGCGGGCGAGAGCCGCCTGATGCCCCATCTTCATCTCTCGCTCCAGGCGGGCGACGACATGGTGCTCAAGCGCATGAAGCGCCGGCACCTGCGGGCCGACGCGATCGCCTTCTGCGAGCAGGTACGCCGGCTCCGCCCCGACATGGTGTTCGGGGCCGACATCATCGCGGGCTTTCCCACGGAAACCGAGGAGATGTTCTCCCGCTCCCTCGGCATCGTGGACGAGTGCGGGCTGACGCATCTCCACGTCTTCCCGTTCTCGCCCCGCCCCGGCACCCCCGCCGCGCGCATGCCGCCGGTGGCCCGCCCGGTGGTGAAGGACCGCGCCCGGCGGCTCCGCGAGAAGGGCGCGGCCGCGCTGCTGAAGCACCTGGGCGGCGAGGTCGGGGCGCGGCGCAACGTGCTCGTCGAGACGGGCCGGCTCGGCCGCACGGAAGGTTTTACGCCGGTGCGTTTTTCGGCGCCGGTGACGCCCGGCGAGATCGTGCCCGTGATCATCGCCGGGCACGACGGCAGGGAATTGCTCGCAGCTTAACCCCGTTCACCCATCGGGAGATCGAAGCCGATCCGGGATAACGCCGCAGGCCCTCACCCGCTCCCGCATAGGCTCCGGCACCGGCGCCTCCACCTTGATCGGCGGCTTCTTGGGATAGAGCGGCACCGTGACGCCTCGCGCATGGAGGTGCAGGCCCGGACCGCCGAAGCGCGGGGCGGTGCCGTAGATCGGATCGCCCAGGATCGGAAAGCCCGAGGCGGCGCAATGAACGCGCAGCTGATGGGTGCGGCCGGTGACCGGGCGCAGTTCGAGCAGGGCGAGGGGCTTGTCACCCTCCCCTCGAGGGGGAGGGTCGGAGCGCGTCAGCGCTCCGGGGTAGGGTGGCGGCGCAACGTTCGGAGAGGGCACGTTTCCCGCCCCCTCCCGCACCTCCGGTGCGACCTCCCCCCTCAAGGGGGAGGTGTGGGTCCGCCCCAGCACCCGCCAGCGGGTGAGCGAAGGCTGGCCCTTGGGATCGACCTTCATCCACCAGCCCCGGTCGGGGGATTTCGGCGCAAGCGCCAGGTCGATCTCGCCCTCCTCCGCGTCCGGCCCGCCCTCGACCACGGCCCAATAGACCTTGTCCACCTCGTTCCTGCGAAAAAGCTCGTTGAGGCGGGCGATGGCCCTGGGGTGGCGGCCGAGAACCAGGCAGCCGGAGGTGTCCTTGTCCAGGCGGTGCGCCGCTTCCGGCCTGCGGGGGAGGCCGAAGCGAAGGGCGTCCAGGTGGTGAACCAGGGTCTCGCCGCCCTTGGGGCCCGGATGCACCGGCAGGCCCGCGGGTTTGTCGATCACGAGCATCAGGGCATCGCGATAGAGCACCTTCGACACTATCTCTTCCGCATTCATGACGCCTCGGCTATCGAGGCGGGCCCGTGAAAGCAAGCAGCAGATCTTCAAAAAGGCGATCCGAGACCATGGCAGAGACGAAGCCCGACAAGCCCGGATTCCTGTCCCGCCTCTTCGGGCGCAAGGACGCGGCCTCCGGGAGCGCGCCGCAGACCCCAGGAGCCGGGAGCCACCCTGAGGCCGGGAGCCACCCGGAGGCCGGGGACCGGCCCCAGGCCGGCGGGCATCCCGAGACCATGCCCTCGCCGCCCGCCACGGGAGCGGACGATCTCGCGGCCGCCCCCTCGACGGTGACCACGGCCTCCCCCGACACCCCGGACGACCGCAAGGCTCCCCCGCAGCTCGCCGGGGCCGATCTTCAGCCCGTGGAGGGCGTGGACCCGGAAGGCGGCAACCCGAAGGAGCCGGTTCCGCGCATCGTGACCGAGACCGGCCCCGAGGAGCCGCAGGCGAAGCCCCCCGTGGCCGAGATGACCGCCGCCCCGGCTCCCGAACCCAAGCCCGCCGCGGCCCGCGGCTGGTGGCAGCGCCTCACCGAGGGCATGCGCCGGACCTCCTCGTCCCTGTCGGAGAGCGTCACCGGCCTCTTCACCAAGCGCAGGCTCGACGAAGCGACCCTGGAGGAGCTGGAGGACGCCCTGATCCGGGCGGATCTCGGGGTGCCCACCGCCCTGCGGATCACCGAGGCGATCTCGTCGGGCCGCTACAACAAGGAAATCTCGCCCCAGGAGGTCAGGACCATCCTGGCGGGCGAGGTGGAGAAGACGCTTCAGCCGGTGGCCCATGCCTTGAGCATCGACCGGACGAAGAAGCCCTTCGTCATTCTCATGGTGGGCGTGAACGGCGCGGGCAAGACCACCACCATCGGCAAGCTGAGCCAGAAATTCCGGGGCCAGGGCCTCAAGGTCATGCTGGCGGCGGGCGACACGTTCCGGGCGGCGGCCATCGAGCAGCTGAAGATCTGGGGCGAGCGGGTCGGCGCGCCGGTGCTCGCCCGCGAGCAGGGCGCGGACGCGGCGGGCCTCGCCTTCGACGCGCTGCGGGAGGCCAGGGCCAGCGGCACGGACGTGCTGCTGGTGGACACGGCGGGCCGCCTCCAGAACAAGGCCGGCCTCATGGCCGAGCTGGAGAAGATCGTGCGGGTCATGAAGAAGTTCGACGAGACCGCGCCGCACGCCACCCTCCTGGTGCTCGACGCCACCGTGGGCCAGAACGCCATCAGCCAGGTGGAGCTGTTCCAGAAGTCCGCCGGCGTGACCGGGCTGGTGATGACCAAGCTCGACGGCACGGCCCGCGGCGGCATCCTGGTGGCGCTGGCCGCAAGGTTCGGCCTGCCGGTCCACTTCATCGGCGTGGGCGAGGGAGTGGAGGACCTGGAGCCCTTCGCGGCGCGGGATTTCGCCCATGCCATCGCGGGGCTTGAGGCGTGACCCTGGTCCGCTCGTGCAAAAAATGTTCTAGAAAGACCCCATGACCGACGAAAAGCGCCTCCCGCCCCTTCTCAAGCTCGCCCTGGAACTCGGGCCGCTCGCCCTGTTCTTCGTCGCCAACGCCTATGGGGACCGATTCGGGGTGGCGGAGGGCCAGCGGATCTTTGCGGCGACCGGGCTCTTCATCGTGGCGACCGTTGCGGCGCTCAGCATCAACTACGCCCTCGTGCGCAAGCTGCCGATCATGCCCCTGGTGTCCGGCGTGGTGGTGGTGGTGTTCGGCGGTCTGACCCTGTTCCTGCAGAACGAGATCTTCATCAAGCTCAAGCCCACCATCGTCAACACCCTGTTCGGGCTCGTGCTGCTGGGCGGCCTCTACTTCCGCAAGCCCCTGCTCCAGATCGTCCTCGACAGCATGTTCGAGCTCACGGAGGAGGGCTGGCGTAAGCTGACCCTGCGCTGGGCCCTGTTCTTCTTCGCCCTCGCGGCCCTCAACGAGATCGTCTGGCGCACCCAGACCACCGATTTCTGGGTGAGCTTCAAGGTCTTCGGCATCATGCCGATCACCATCGCGTTCGCGCTGGCCCAGACCCCGCTGCTCCTGCGCTACGAGGTGGGCAAGAAGGCGGAAGAAGCCTAGACGGTGTCTGGATATTTAAGTTGCTGCACGGGCTAATCTTTTGGTCATGAGGCGGCTCATCGCGAGGTAGATCCACGTCTCGGTGGTGGCCGGCAGGCCCTCCCAGTCTTTGGCCAAGCGGC
>JAESGY010000054.1_pt1 | contig 113550 bp, 102 predicted proteins | sample 9269841 | NCBI WGS metagenome assembly JAESGY01 (sample SAMN17022865, study PRJNA683097) | algae metagenome | isolation source: Spirirestis rafaelensis WJT71-NPBG6 and co-occurring heterotrophs from... | place: USA: Pinto Wells, Joshua Tree National Park, Colorado Desert, CA | collected... | reverse complement strand
AGCCAAGACTGAAGTTCGTGCTCCCACGCCACTGAGGTGCTCATGACGACCTCCTGCGGACACTCCTTCAGAAGGAGACGTCGGCCGTACTCGCCCGGTTCCTCATACCTGCCAAAGTAGTGCTAGGGCGTTCTATTGTGGCCGCAGGCGGATGTCCGACGAACCTTTACCTAGCCAAGCCTCACACCAGCATCGATGCTTAGGAGAGTCCGGTCGAAGCGCCGTGCTTTTGCTGTCCTGCAAGGCTCCGCGAGCGCCGAGACTCTTAACTTTGGGTCGCTGGACGCAGCGGCGTTTTTCTTTGGGGAGCGTCACGCGAAACTGGACGCGCAATTTCGCATAATACCCAGTATGGAAGGACACTCCTCACCTGGGAGCAATCTCGCGCCATCGATGGAGCACACGACGTGTCGGAATGTCGAATGCCCAAAAATGTCCCTGGAATGGTTGGTCAGCGGTCCGGTTGACAGGTATCTCGAGATACTTGCAGAGCAGCAACGACCCAACACCACCATGAGCTACAAACCCGATGCTCTCACCCGAGAAGCCCTGAAGGATGTCGTCCACAGCAGCTGCCACTCTGGCTTGGGCATCAACCGCACGTTCCCAGCCTCGCACGCTCTCCTCCGGCTTCGCGAAGAATGCATCCGCCATCCGGTCAAACTCCGAAGGGGGAAGAAACCCGGTCGCACTGCGGTCATTCTCATGTAGCCCGTGGTGGACTCCAATGGGAAGTCCGAAGTGGCCCGCCAAGATGCCGGCAGCCTCGATCGCTTTGGTTTCGGTGCTTGTCCAAACGGAGGAGAGCCTACCCAGATTAGCCTGAGAGGCAAAAGCCCGCATCCGATGAACACCTTTGTCCGATAGATGCCACTGAGGGACAGGTGTGTCCGGATCAACAACAACTTCAGGGTGGCTGATGAAGTAGGCAACGCTCACGCGGACCTCCGAAAAGAGCTGCCAGCGTAGCCTGCAAAGACTGTGACCTCACTTCCTCTAGAGGATGACGCAGCAGCGCATTTGATCAGATGCGCTTATGGCGGGCGGCGAGCATAGCAAAAGCTGCTCCGAGGAGAGCGCCCGATGCCTTCACCACGCCATCCGGCAGGCGACCATGGCGCCCCGGAACAAGGTTCTGGGCGACTTCCAGGACGCCTACGATCCCGACCAGCAGCACAAAAATGTGGAGGCGGTGTTTAGGGTAGCCGAGGCAAAACGCGGCTCCAATAGCCGCAAAGGCCGCAAACCGCTCCAGGCTGACCGGTGCCGCAGTAACCGGCCGCAACTCGATCGGCGCGAGGGTAAAGACCGCAATGGCCAAGACCAGCAGCCAAGCAACCCAGCGGAAGAAGACTTTCAATGTCATAGTGGTCAGCGTTTAGCTGATTGCGTCGGAACTGCGCATGGCTCTTTTGGGTTTCTGATGCCTCACATAAGGCGGAGCAATTTCGCATAACGTTCAGTATTGAACGCGATTTGAAGTGTTCGCGGAGTATTCGCAGCGACTTATAGAACTCCGCGCGGATTATTTAGTAAAACGGTTTCCGGTGAGCGTCTCGGCGCAAGCGCGATTACTGGATAGACTTGCCTCTGGGGAGCTTATGAACCTAGAGCGCAAACCCACATCACATTCCCTGTGGCTTCTCGGTGATCTGCACCATCGTCTTGCCCTCGTCGGTTCGCCAGACCCTGTACTCAAAGGGTCTCTTGCTCCCGCCAGTCGCACCAGCGATCAGCGCAAGACCCTGATTACCAGTGCCAAGCCAACTTGTAACACCGAAGGAGCCCGTCATCCGGATGAAACCCTCAGTGTCATTGGCGTACTTGCGAGGGTTGACCTCCGTGTCCTTCATCATCGCCTCGAACTCGGACCTCACCTTGGCATCTGCTGCCAGCATGAGATCGCGGTTCGCCGTCAATGATGCGGAGCAGAGCGACTGCCGGCCGTCCGTGTCATCCGTGGTGACATCCACCACAGTGAACAGGTCGGCCGTCTTGTCCCCGGCCAACCGCAGGTACTGAGGCATGCCAGTGTTTCGCACCAAGAGCGTCCGCACGAAACCGCTCACCTGCATGCATTGGGTCTGTCGCGTCTGAGCGATAGCACCAGATACCGCTGCGGGTGAGTAATATTCATGGAGGCCAGCCCCGATGCCGCCGATGACCGCCATGCACCAGATGGTCTTAGATTTTAGGCCCTTCGCCATGTCGACGTTCACCCCAGCCGCGACCTCTCTCACTCCCATCTTACTCTCCTTAGACCAGAGCCAACCGTCAGCTCAGCGCGGATGGCGGCGATCGAAAGCTCTACGCCCCTCCCTGTCTAGCTTAAGGTAGTTGAGCACCGGACCTATAAGTCATAGGTAGCTGCGGGATGCCTTGCCGTAGGGCAATGGCCGTACTCCGAGTGGAGAATTTAGTTTCCTAAAGTGTATTCGGCGATCCGCGGATCTCGATCCAGCATCGCGAGCAGGAAAGGCGCGGACCCTTGCGGGTTCCAGCGGCCCTGCTCCCAATTCCGGATCGTCCCCACCGGAATGCCGATGCGTAGGCAAAAGCGGCGCATCTAGAGACGGGGAATCTATCTACATTCTCTTGGACCAAAAGCCTCAAGCTTAACGATCAAAAAAGCTGCGGTTACCTCGGGGTTACAGCTTCCTGCCTCTGCTACAGTGCACCTGAGCGCGCTGCATTTTACGCAACTTCAAGACTCGCTACTTACCCCCGCGAGAGCCAGATCAGCACAACTTCGCGTAATTCTCTGTAAAATCGGCAACTCGCGTGAATTGTAACAACGGCACGAATCGTCGATTCCTAAACCGAAGGTCGGAAGTTCGAGTCTTCCCGGGATCGCCAGTTATCTGGCGACAACCTGCTTATCGCCCCACTCGCGCCATGGCCGCCTTCGCGTCGTCGAGATCCGGCGCGTCGATGTGGCGGTAGCGGGCCTGGATCAGGCCGAAAAGGCCGAAGGCGAAGAGGCCGAGCGCCGTCAGCGCGAGAAGCACCCAGCCATAGGGCTGCTGCTGCAACGCCTCCAATGCACCGCCGAGACCTCGCACCCTGGACGATGAGGCGTGCCAGGCGGCAAGACCCAGAAAGCCGCCGATCATCAGGAAGACCACGCCGCGTGCGGCGAAACCCATGCGGCCGATGCTGACGAACCAGTCCCGCTTGTCGGATGGCAGGGAGAGGCGGTCCGCCACCCGGCCGCGCCAAGCCTTTGCGATGAAGGCGAGACCCGTTCCGGCGATCACGAGGCCGACGAGGCCCACAAGCCACTGGCCGAAGGGCTGGCTCATGAGCCAGGCGGTCCAGTCCTGAGCGGCCTGATCCTCGCCGCCGCCCCTCGAGCCGCGCCCGAGGGCGAGGTTCAGGGCGAAGAGGGCAAGACCCGCATAGATGACGCCGCTGATCAGATGCGCCGCCCGGATGCCCCAGCCCTTCATATCGGAGCCGCGATGATCGGCGTCGGTGAGCGCCTCCAGGATCCGCCAGGCGCAGAAGCCGAACAGGCCAAGGGCAATCAGCACGAGCCAGACCTTGCCGAATGGCTGGGAGACGAGCGTCTGAAGCGCAGAGCGGCTGCCGCCGGTCTGGCCCCCGGAGCCGATCGCCGCGAGGAGCGCCAAAACGCCGACGAGGCCATAGACCACGCCCCTTGCGCCATAGCCGAATCGGGCCAGGGTTTCGACGGGGTTGCGGCTGAGATCCGGCATGGGTGACGACTCCACTCTGTCAGGAGTGAACCGCCAAGCCTCCATTGATGTTCCGTCCACTGAAGGAGCAGCCGGGGCAAATGCTGCAGCGTCGAACGGCTGCCCGGGAGCCATGTCCGGGCAGCCTGTGTTTCCGGTTACTGCGCGACGCTGGCCGACGCAGCGGCCCGGCGCTCCATGGGCGGAATGCGGAAGGTCTTCATGATTTCTGCCTCGCCGATGGGCTCGGCCAGAGAACTGCCGCCGACGAAGACATGGATGGCGCCCGCCTCGACCAGATACGTGCCGTCATCGAGGTGGAAGCCGAGCGACTCCACGGGCACGCGCAGGGTCACACGCTTCGTCTCGCCGGGTTTGAGCGCAATCTTCTCGAAGGCCTTCAGCTCGCGCAACGGGCGGCTGCGGCTTGCCACCGGGTCGCGGGTGTAGAGCTGCACGACCTCCTGGCCTTCGCGCGCGCCCGTGTTTGTCACACTCACCGCAACCTCCAGCACCCCGCCCTGGTCGAGCTGCTTTTGCGTCATTGCGGCATCGGAATAGGCAAACTGCGTGTAGCTCAGGCCCCAGCCGAACGGGTAGAGCGGCGTGATGGCCTCGTCGATGTATTGCAGTGTGAAGCGGTTCTCCGGCTTTGTCGGCCGGCCGGTGGGCAGCCGGTTGTAGTAGAGCGGCAGCTGTCCGGTGGCGCGGGGCCAGGTGACAGGCAGTTTGCCGCTCGGGCTCACGTCGCCGAACAGCACGTCGGCCACGGCGGGGCCTGCCTCCGTGCCCGGATACCAGGCCATCAGGATCGCGGGGATGCGCTCGGCCACCGGTCCCAGCACCTGCGGGCGTCCCCCTAAGAGGACGAGCGCGACCGGCTTGCCGGTCTTGGCCAGTTCCTCCAGCACCTCGATCTGCTTCCCGTTGAGTTCGAGGTGAGCCCGGGAGGCAGCCTCGCCGGACAGCTCCTGCGGCTCGCCGAAGACGGCAATCACCACATCGGATTGTTTCGCGGCGTCGAGGGCAGCCTGGAGCCCGCTGGTGTCGCGGCAGAAGAGATCGCAGGCCGGAGCATGGCGCACTGTGATATTGGCCCCCTGCGCCCGGCGGCGGATGCCCTCGAGAACCGTGACGCTGTCCTCCTTGTGACCGCGGGCGGCATGCGGCCCCATCTGGTCGTGCGGCGCATCGGCCAGGGGGCCGATCACCGCAATGGAGCGGGCGCTCGCCGGCACCGGCAGCACGTCGCCGCGATTCTGCAGCAGCACGAAGGTCTCGCGTGCCACTTCTCGCGCCTTCTGGCGCGATTCCGGCGACGGGAAGGCTGAGTCCAGGCGCGACGGGTCGATGTCCGGCCGGTCGAACAGGCCCATGCGGAATTTGGTGCGCAGCACCCGGCGCACCGATTCGTCGATCACGCTTTCCGGCACCCGGCCGGCGCGCACCTCGTCGGGCAGGTGCTTGATGTAGAGCAGGCCCATCATGTCCATATCGACGCCAGCGAGGATCGCCTTGCCGGCGGCCTCCGCGCCGTCCGCCGCGATGCCGTGGTTGATCAGCTCGCCGATGCCGACCCAGTCGGAGGTGACGAAGCCGTCAAAGCCCCATTGCCGGCGCAGCACGTCGGTCAGCAGCCAGGGATTGGCCGTGGACGGCTCCCCGTTCAGCGCATTGAAGGCGGCCATGAAGCTTGCCGAGCCCGCCTCCACGGCAGCCCGGAAGGGCGGCAGATAGGTATCGTACATCTCCGCGCGTGGGATATAGGTGGTGTCGTAGTCGCGTCCGCCCTGCGGCGCGCCGTAGCCGGCGAAATGCTTGGCTGCGGCGGCAAGCCCTCCGTTGCGGAAGCCTTCCACGCGGGCCGCCGTCAGCACGGAGCCGAGATACGGATCCTCGCCGAAACCTTCGACGATGCGGCCCCAGCGGCTGTCGCGGGAGAGATCGGCCATGGGCGCGAAGGTCCAGTTCACGCCCACATAAGCCGCCTCCTTGGCGGACCATTCGGATGCCAGGCGCGAGACCCGGGGGCTGAAGGCCGCAGCCTCTCCTAAGGGAAGCGGAAACTGCGTGCGGAAGCCGTGCAGCACGTCGAGGCCGAAGAGCGGCGGGATCTTCAAGCGGCTCTGGCGCGCAAGTGCCTGGGCGCGGGCGACATCCTGGGCGCTGTTGAAATTGAGCAGGGCTCCGGCCTTGCCCTCCGAAATGTCCTCCCAACGCAGGGGCGGACCGTGCGAGACGAGGTTCAGCTGGCCGACCTTCTCCTCCAGGGTCATCTGCCCGAGGAGCTCGTTGACGCGGCGCTCGATGGATTGCTCGGAGGTTTCCTGGGCTCCGGCCTGCGGAACAAACAGGGTCGTCAGAGCCGCCGCGAGCGCCAGCCTTGCCAATCCATGGACATCAGAAAGCCGCACAATCATCTCCTTTGTCGGACAGTAACACTTTATCGCGAGGCAACCGCGCTTGCCGCCGGTTCGTGCTACACAAGATAGCGGTTGGAAGTGGCGTCTGAGCGGCGCCGGGTCAATGCATATTTTCGGGAAGCTTGAGTGCCTTTTCTGCCTGCCCTGTTGAAGCTGTCTCTGCTGGCCCTGTCCTGCGCCCTGATCCTGTCAGGTTTCGCGCTGGCCGGCGCTGCCTTCTTCAGGGATTCCACGCTCATCGCGGCGGCGGCGGGGCTGTTTCTGCTGCTGGCGGCCGGGGCTCCGCTGCTGATCGGGCGCCAGATACGGGAGGCTTTCGAGGACAAGGACGCCGACGCATCCGACGAATTCTCCGTCTTCGAGGATGTCACGGCCGGCCTAGCCGAAGAGCCCACCGTCCCGTTCGCATTCGCCGAGGATGCGTTCCCTGACGTGACGTCCGCCTCGGATGAGGACGAGGCCCTGCGCCGCCTCCAGAAGGCGGAAGCCGTCGACCGGCTGCGTGACGGCATCACCCATGACCTCAACAACCGGCTCATGGTCATCAGCGCCAATATCGATGCCGCGGCACGCCAGCTGAAGGATCAGCCGATCCTGCAGCGCAAGCTGCTCTCGGCCCTCGTGGCCGCGGACCAGGCCGCCAAGCTCATCGCCCGCTCGACGGCGTTTGCCCGCCAGGGCGAGGCACAGGTCCAGTATGTGAACATAGCCGAGCAGGTGAGTTCGGTGGCCGATCTGATGAGCCGATCCCTGCTGCGCGACACCGTCGACATGCGGCTGTCTCTGGCAGACGATCTCTGGTCCGTGGAGGCCGATCCGGACGACATCCAGACGGCCATCGTGATGCTCAGCGGACATGTGCGGGATGCCCTGTCTCAGGGAGGCACCATCACTCTTGAGGCTTGCAACGTTTCGGTTGAGAAGGGCGCGCTGCCGGACCTGACGCGCGAGGGCGATTTCGTGCAGCTGACGATCCGCAGCTCAGGACCGGATGATGGGCGCCGTGCCGCAGAGGCGGATCTCGAGCAGGCCTTTGTCCTGCGCAACCTCGATCTCTCGTCTTGGCTGTCCCTGCGGCAGAGCCTCCATTTCCTGGAGGGCCTCGGCGGCGCCTCGGAGGTGCGGCGGGACGAGAACGGCACCGCGGTCATCCTCTACCTGCCACGCGCCCATGCGGCGACCCTGCTGCCGCTTGGCTCGCCGAGCGAGGACGAAGCCCCTGAGGAGCCGGTGCCGAACCACACCGAGGTTCTCGTGGTGGACGACGAACTCGAAGTGGCGCTTGCGCTTCAGTCGAGCCTGGAAGAGTTCGGCTACGTGACCAGCATCGCCACCGATGCCGCGCAGGCGATCAGGTCCCTGAACGCCCGCAGGCCTGCGCTGGTGCTGGCCGATATCGCCATGCCGGGCACGATGAACGGCATCATGCTAGCCCGTGAGATCCGGCAGATCGCGCCTGCTCTGCCCGTTCTGCTGATCACCGGCAATCCCGTTGCAGCGGGCGAGGAAAGCGAATTCCCGCTGCTGCAGAAGCCCATCGTCAGTCGTGACTTGCACGCGGCAATCCAGCGACACCTGAATCCGCCCCGCGACAGCAAGGTGATCCCGCTCTTCCCGCGCGCATGGAAACGAGCCCGCTGATCTAGATCGCAAGCGGTGCTGCCGACAGAGGAAGTGCCGCCTCGCGGGCTGCCTCGGTGAGCGCCGCGAACAGCCGCTGCTGCGGCTTTTTCCAGACCAGCAGTTCCGGATGCCATTGCACGCCCAGCAGGAACGGTGCGCCTGGGCTCTCGATGGCCTGCACGATGCCGCTCTCATCTCGGGCCGCGATGCTGAGGCCCTGCCCGAGCCGGTCGACGGATTGGTGATGCAGGGCGTTCACGAGACAGGGGTTGCAGCGCAGGATGCCGTTGAGGCGCGATCCCGGTTCGACGGTTACCGTCTTGCGCGGCAGAACCGTGCGCATCTTCGGCGCCTGCACATAGACTTCGTAGATATCCGTGTGCAGCGAGCCGCCGAGCGACACGTTGATCATCTGCGATCCGCGGCAGATGCCGAGCACCGGCAAGCCCATGGGCAGAGCCGCCTTGAGCAGCCCGAGTTCCAGCTTGTCGCGCTCAGGATCGATGCGCACGTCGGGCAGCACCTTCCCGCCATAGATCTCCGCGCCAATGTCGTCGCCGCCGCCGATGACGAGACCGTGGAGCGGCTCCGTCGGCAGAGGGTTGCCCGGCACGAGCCGGATGGAGCGCGCGCCCGCGCGATACAGCGCCAGCCGGTGCATGAGGTAGCTGCGCCATCCGCCACGTCGGGACGTGGTGACGCCGATGAGAGGCCTCGTCATGAGCGTACGACCTGCTCCACCACGTTGGCCCAGCTCTTGTCCTCCCCCTCGAAGGCGAGATAGGCGGCGCCCACCGCATCCAGCGTCTCGCGATCGCCGGCCAGGCGTTCCACGCACACCCAGCGGTTCCAGTCCGGCGCGATGCTCCAGCCGGGATCGCTCACCCGCGCATCGGGCAGACGATAATGAAACGTGGGGCGGCCATTGATCTTCTCGTTCGGCAGCACGGCCCGCACGCGCTTCGCATCGAGATGATGCAGGAGCGGCAGGAGGTCGAGATCGCGGTTCCGTGTCGGGTTGTGACTTAGGTAATCGTCGATGAAGGTCGCGATATCCGGCTGGTAATCCGGCTGGACGATCCTGCGCACGTACTCGGCCGGGAAGGGATCTGCGAAACCGAGGAGATTGCGGGTGGTGTCCGGAGAGGCCTCGCGCCGAAGCCATGGGTTGAGCAGCGCGAAGCTCTTCATGAAGGCCGTGACGGTTGCCGCATCCTGGCGCGGGATCTCCGGATTGAAATGCAGCCCGAAGGCATAGAAGGGGGCATCCTGCGTGCCCTTGGCGCCGAGCCTGCGCAGGATCGTCAGGATACGGTTAAGCTCCTCCAGCCGGTCGATGGGGGTGGGGGCGGTGACGAGCTCGCAGGGCACGAGATAGCTCGCCGCAAAGCCGAAGAGCGCGGCAATCTTGGGCAGGACGCCGCGCTGCGTGCCGGCCTGCTTGCCGGGATGCAGGATGCGGCTGTCGAGCTCCACGGTCAGATCGCCGATGGCCGATTCCTTCAGGGCGAAGGCGTGCGGATCCTCCTCGATGAGCCGGCCTCCGAGCGCCTCCTGCAGGGCCTGCACGGTTTTCTCGGCGGAGGGACCGACGAACTCGATCTCGACGCCGACCGTGCGCACCTCGCCCCGCTCGTTGTGCAGGACCGGCGGCAGGGCGAAGTCGATTGCGGTGGAGAGCGCCGGCTGCGCCATGAAGAACTCCGGGAAACCAACACGAAAACGTGAGCAAGGAGGTGAACGGACGCGCTGGAGCTCAGGTTCCTTTTCCGGCTTCAGAGTTGCTGCTGTGGCTTTCCGGCGGCAGGTTGGATACAAGCCCAACACCATGATTCATCGCACACCATCGACCGAACGCACCGCCTGGGTGGCGGAACTCCGCGCGACTCTGGCCCTCGGCTGGCCGCTCGTTCTCGCCACCCTGGCGCAGAGCGCCTTGATGACCACCGATGTCATTCTGATGGGCTGGATGGGCTCGGAGGCTCTCGCGGCGGGTGCGCTCGGCACCAATCTCTACTTCGCCTTCTTGATCTTCGGCATCGGTCTCGTGAATGCCACCTCGCCGATCATCGCGGAAGAGCTTGGCCGCAAGCGCCATTCCGTGCGCGAGGTGCGGCGCACGGTTCGCCAGGGCCTGTGGGCTTCGGTGACGGTCGCGATTCCGATCTGGATTGTTGCCTGGAATGGCGAGGCGATTCTGCTGGCCATCGGCCAGGAGCCCAAACTCGCCCAGAATGCAGGCGAGTACATACGGGCGCTCCAATGGAGCCTGCTGCCGTTCCTGTTCTTCCTGGTGCTGCGCTCCTTCCTGGCGGCCCTGGAACGTCCGGGCTGGGCGCTGTTCATGGGCCTCTTGGCCATACCGGTGAATTTCGGCGCAGCCTATGCCCTGATGGTGGGTTCGTTCGGCCTGCCGGCCCTCGGGCTGGTGGGCGTGGGTTTCGGCACCGTGATCTCCAGCACCTTCATGTTCCTGGCGCTTGCTCTGGTGATCACCCTGGATCCGAAGCTGAGGCGCTATCATGTCTTCGGGCGCTTCTGGCGCTCCGACTGGCCGCGCTACCGCACCCTGTGGCGGCTCGGCGTTCCCATCGGCCTGACGCTGATGTTCGAGGTGACGATCTTCAACGCGGCCGCCATGCTGATGGGTCGGATCGGCGCGAGCGAGCTGGCCGCCCATGCGGTGGCGCTGCAGATCGCCTCCTTCTGCTTCTCTGTCCCGCTTGGCATCGGGCAGGCCGTCACGGTGCGCGTGGGCCGCGCCTATGGGGCGCAGGATGCGCCAGGGGTCACCCGTGCCGGCTGGACGTCGTTTGCGCTCGGCACCGGCTTCATGGTGATCACGGCCTCGCTCATGATGTTCGCGCCGCACCTGCTGCTGGGCGCCTTCCTCGACCTGAGCGACCCGAAGAATGCGCTCGTGGTCGATCTGGCGCGCTCGTTCCTGGTGGTGGCGGCCATCTTCCAGCTAGTGGACGGCGCGCAGGCGGTGGGCGCCGGCATGCTGCGCGGTCTTCAGGACACGCGGGTGCCGATGATCTATGCGGCTCTCGGCTATTGGGGCGTCGGACTGCCGCTCGGCATCATCCTGGCCTTCAACACGCCCCTGCGCGGCATCGGTATCTGGATCGGGCTCGCCAGCGGTCTCGCCGTCGTGGCCGGACTGATGCTGTGGCGCTGGCTGCGCCGCGACCGGCTCGGGCTGGTCACGGCCGTGCCGCAGGATGTTCAGGAAGCATTCGCCAGCTGAGACACCAAACGTGAAAGATCGACAGGGGCGAACTGCGCGTCCTCGCGGGTGACGCTCACCTCCTCCACCGTAAGGCGCCGCCATTGCGCGAGCCGCGCCAGAGCCTCCTGCACCAGATCTTCGGGCGCGGAGGCCCCGGCAGTGAGGCCGATGACAGCGGCACCGTCGATGAAAGCGAGCGTCAGATCCTTCGGATCCTGCAGGAGAAGCGCCTGGCGGCCCTCGTTGACGGCGACCTCGCACAGGCGGTTGGTGTTCGATGAATTGCGCGCGCCGCACACGATGATCCGCTCCGCCCGCCGGGCGATGACGCGCACCGCCATCTGCCGGTTCTGGGTCGCGTAGCAGATCGTTTTGACATCAGGCCCCTGGATGCTCGGGAAACGGGATTTCAGGGCCGCAATGATCTCCCGCGTGTCGTCCACGGACAAAGTGGTCTGGGTGATGTAGGCGATGCGTTCCGGGTTCAGAACCGGGACGGTGAGCGCCTCCGCGACGCTCTCGACCACATGCACGGTGCCGTCGATCTGCCCCGTGGTGCCTTCGATCTCCACATGACCGCGATGGCCGATGACGATCACCTCGCGCCCAGCCTTGGCATGGCGCTGTCCTTCGAGGTGAACGCGGCGCACGAGCGGGCAGGTGGCGTCGAGCACGGAGAGGCCGCGGCCTGCGGCCTCGCGCTCCACCGCGCGCGACACCCCATGGGCGCTGAAGATCGCAACCGCGCCGTCGGGAATCTGCGCGATGTCGTCGACGAAAATCGCGCCCTTGCGCTTGAGATCGTCCACCACGCGGTTGTTGTGCACGATCTCGTGCCGCACATAAACGGGCTTTCCCGTCCGCTCCAGGGCGTCCTCAACCGCCTGAATGGCGCGCTCGACGCCGGCACAGAAGCCGCGCGGCGCCGCGAGCAGAACGGTGAGCGGCGGATGGTCCTGAATCATGCCGCGTCCTCCGTCTTCAAGGCTCGGTCTTTGGCGAGAGTGGCCCGGGTGCCGCGGGCATGGTGCAGGATGGATGCGGCGTGTTCGCCCGCCATCACGGCGCTCTCGATGGTGGCGGGAAGCGAGCCGATCCAGTCGCCCGCCAGCGCCAGGTTGGCGAGCGGCCGCAGGGGCGGCTGCGGCAGCGTCTCGGCGGCCTGGCGGATGGTGGCGCGCTTTTCCTTGACCACGCGCGTTTCGGGCTGCCGCTCGGCCTGCGCATCGAGGCCGAGCGAACGCAACGCGGGCGCGATCTCGCGCCAGATTCGCGCCGCTACGTCGGATGCGTTCTGGTCCACCACTGCATCGGCAGCCGAGACGGTGACGCTCACATGACGTGGACGGATCAGCGCCCATTGGGCAAGCGTGCCGGTGAAGCCGATGAACCGCGGATGCTCCAGACCCGCCATGCGGTAATGCACGTTGAGGATCGGCTCGAACTGCGTCGGCACGGGGAGATCGGGCAGAAGCCGCTCCACCTCATAAGGCGGAAGCGCCAGGATCACCCGGTCGTCCGGGCCGAGCATCACAGTGCGGTCGCTCAGCGCCAGCCCGATGACGCGCCCGTTGGCGGTGAGAAGGGTGCGCAGGCGCTGTCCGTTGAGAACGGGCACGCCCCTGGCCTGCAGGGTTGCGACGGCGGGCTCGATGAGATCCTGGCTCAGGCCGTTCCTGGCCACCAGGAGACGACCGGCGCCGGGACGGATGAGCTGGCGCAGCGCACAGGCAAGGCGCTGCGCGGACGCCTGCTCGGGCGGCGTGTTGAGAACCGCCACGGTCAGCGGCTCGATCAGGCTGTCCATGATCGGCCGCTTGCCGATGATGGCGGCGACCGGGCAGTCCTTCGAGGCGAAGACGAGGCGAAGAATCCGCATGAGGTCGGGCAGGGTCAGTCCCTGCGGACGGCGGGACGGCAGCAGCCAGGACCAGGGCGAGAGGCCCACGTGGCGCATCTCCCCGGTGCGGCCATCATAGAGCGGAAGGCCCTTGGGTTCTGGCTCGATCCAGCGCTCGCGCGCCCCCACGGTCTTCAGGAGATCAAGCGCACGCCCGTTGGCTGTGAACAGCACATGGGTGCCGTTGTCATGAGTAAAGCCATCGGCGGGGTGCAGCGTGCGGCAGCGCCCGCCTGAGTGGGGAGCGGCCTCATAGAGCACGGCCTCGCCGTCGTCGGCCGTCACGGCCAGCGCCGCACTCAGGCCCGCAACGCCCGCTCCAACGATATGGGTGCGCCGTGCAGTCATGCGGGCCTCATGGCGCGGGTGATCAGGTGCAGGCGGTCGGTGGTGCTCAGGCGCAGCCGGCCCTGCCGGGTGCCCCAGCCGCGGGCCTGCAGCCGGACGAGAACGCGGCGATAATTCTCCATCATCAGGATTGCGGGTTTCAGTGCCGCGCGGTCGAGGCGCGTCAAGGCATCATCCGCCGCCGCAAAGCCTGCGCGTGCCTCTTCGGCCAGACCTTCACAGACGCGGGCGAAGCGCGGATCGGCCACGAGGATAGCGGCCGGTGCATCCTGCAACCCGAGCTGCGCCAGCCGCGAGAGAGGGACGTAGACGCGCTCGCAGGCGGCATCCTCGTCCACATCGCGAAGGATGTTCACGAGCTGCAGGGTGCGTCCGAGATTGATTGCGAAATCATGGGCGGAGGGCACGCCGAAGATGCGGATCGACAGGGCTCCGACCGAGCCCGCGACGCGGCGGCCGTAGAGATTGAGCTCGTAATCGCTCGCGATCCGCAACCGCTCGGCGCTGTCCATCTCCATGCCGTCGAGGAGCGCGTGACATTCCTCCACCGGCAGCTTGAAGAGGGTGGATGCACGGGCGAGCTCCCGCCCGATGGGCGTCTCCGGCGCGCGGTGCAGCCGGTCGAGCTCCCGACGCCACTCGCGCAGGAACACACGCTTTTCAGAGGGCGGCGCAGCCCCATCGGCGATGTCGTCGACGGCGCGGCAGAAGGCATAGACCGCATGCATGGCGCGCCGGCGCTCGCTCTGCAGGCTTTGCATGCCAAGCCGGAAGGAGGATCCGGAGCGCCGCACCATCGCGGCCGTGATGCGATGGTCGCCGTTGACCGGCCGGCGCAGCGTGCCGCTGAAGCCCCGCAGGAAGGCCATGCAGGCATCCACCTTGCTCACCTGCACCCGCTCCAGAACCGGGTCGTTGCGGCGCAGACGCTCGCTCAAGCACCGGGCGAGCGCGATAGTGGCGATGCTCTGCGCCCGCAGGCGCCGGTTCTGCAGATGCTCCGGCAGGGATTGCGCCTGATCGATCAGCGCATCGACCCGATCGAGCATGGCATCCGCCACGCTGCGGCGGAAAGCAGCCTGAGCCGGATCGAAGAAGGCCTTCTCGGAGCCTGCTCCCATCATCCAGCGTAAGGGAATGTAGATGCGGCCGAGACCCTGGTGATCCTTGCCGCAATCCTGCAGGTGGTTGAGGATCTGCAGCGCCGTGCACAGAGCATCTGCCGGAGCTTGGGCTGCGCTGCGCTCGTTGTGCAATGCCAGGAGAAAACGGCCGACCGGATTGGCCGAGAAGCGGCAGTATTCGATGAGCTCCGCCCATTCGTTGTAGCGGGCCTTCACCACGTCCTGCCGGAAGGCGCGCAGGAGATCGCGGGCCTGGACGAGTCCGGCCTTGTGCCGCTTGTCGGCCGCGTGCAGGCGCGCGGCCTCAGGGATCGCAGAATCGCCGGCGATGAGCGCCTGCTCAAGTTCATCGAGCCGGTTGAGCTTTTCGGCAGCCCTCAGGTCGGGTGCATCGGCGATATCGTCGGCCATGCGGGCGAAGGCATAGAAGGCGAGAACCGCATCCCGGTGCTCGGGCGAGAGCACCAGCGAGGCTACGGGGAAGTTTTCGTCCCGCGGCCGCTTCGTGGCTTGCGCTACACCCGGGCTCATGGCTTCACCCCCACGGGATAGAGCCTTCCCTTCCACCCGGCACGGCGGGTCGTGCCGATCCGCAGGAGCACGCTCCACTGGATCGCAAGCCCAACCAGCATGGTGAGGGGATGCAGGGGGATGGACCAGAGATTCTCCCGCGTTGCCACCGTCACGAGCGTCCGCGTCGCAAGCGAGAGGACCACTGCAGCAACGATGGGGAGATTCGGAGCGATGGTGAGCAATGCAAAGGGCAGGACATGCCCGCCGAGAAGAAGCATTGTCCAGATCGGCAGGGCGACCGGCGTCGCCATGCCCTCATGGGCATTCTTTGCAAAGCCGCTCCAGGCCTCGTCGAAGCGTGTGTACATCCGGCAGGAGGCGAGATGGTCTCCCGGCACGAGATCGGTCATCAAACCCTTGCGGCGGAAGAGCCGCGCCAGCTGAATGCCGTCATGGATCCGCTCGCGGATGGCGGCATGGCCGCCACTGGCGCGGTAGGCCTCCCGCTCGACGAGCATGAGCTGGCCGCAGGCCGCGCCGAGCCCCGGATCGCGCGACAGGCGCATGAAGCCCATGGGCAGATAGCCGAGAAGCAGCAGGTTGATCGTCGGCACCGTCAGCAGCTCGCCAAAGGAACGCATGATCTGGCGCGGCACGGCGCTCACGAGGCCGGCATGGGTCTCCTGCGCGTGGCCTGCGAGACGGGCGGCCGCATGCGGCCTCAAGCGCACATCGGCATCCACGAACAGGAAATGCGTGCCCTTGGCCGCCTCAGCGAGATGGTGGCAGGCATGGACCTTGCCGGTCCAACCGTCTGCGAGCGGAGGAGCCGTGAGAAGGCGCATGCGCTCATCGCGGGCGGCGTAGTGCCTGACGATCTCCGGCGTGGCGTCCGTGGAGCCATCGTCCATGACGAGGATCTCGACCGGCACACCGACGCTGGCGAGAGCAGCATCGAGGGCAGGGCCGATGTTCTTCGCCTCGTTGCGCGCAGGAATGAGGATCGAGACGAGAATGTCGCCTTTTGGCGCATGGGGCGGCGTCGCACGCAGGATGCTCAGGTTCACGAGAGCCAACGCGAAGGGAAGCGCCGCAAGGCCTAAGAGGATGAGACCGAGGACGATCATGAGGGACGCCCCTCATGCGATGGATCGAAGGTCCGGCCCCGCACGGTCGCCATCATCCGGCGCCATCCGTCATAGACGCCGCCCACGCCGGCACGACCTTCGAGCATGGAACGGAAGCGCGCCGGGTCGCGGCTCTGCACATCGGCGCTCAACCGGTCGAGGGTGGTTGAAAGTTCGGTCTCGAGACGCTCCAGGCGGGCAGCGCGTGAAAGATCCAGAAGATCCTTGCCATGCATGGGCTTGCCGAAAGCGAGGAAGGCCTCGGCTCCGCGCTCGAGCCAGAAGCCATATTCGATGGCGAGCGGGATCACCGTGCAGTCGTGAGCAATTTCTGGAAGCCGCGCGACGCCGGGCTTGAGCCCGAGCGGACGCTCGCGCACATCGCTGAAGCGCCCCTGTGCCGTAACCCACAATGCGCGATTCGGTGAGGACAGGATCTCGGCGCTGGTGCGCAGGAAATCCGCCGCGCCGCGAGGGCTGTCGAGATCGACCCCAAAAGCCCCGATGCGGCCGAAGACCCCGTATTGCTTCAGCATCGCGGCATCGATGGGCGCATAGCTTTCGTAACCAGGAAGGAAATGGTCCGCGGCCAGGATATAGACCGCCGCATCCCACCACGCCGGATGATTGGAATAGACGATGATCGGCCCGCTCTGCGGAACGGCCGGCAGGCCCCACGCGGCGACCCGCAGTGCATTCATGTGGCGTGCGAAATAGCGTCGGAAGGTCGAGACCATGAAGCGGTGGATCAGGGGGGAGCGACGCGCCACGGGAGACGATCCCGCCCGGTGAGGCGGGGAGCGGTCTCTGGCGGCTTTGCTCGTTTCCTGCCTCAAGACACGTTCCGTAAATTCTCGGCCTTGCTGTCTGCATCGAGGGCGTCGGCGGCGATCCAGCCCGACATCATCACCATCGGCATGCCGGGGCCCGGATGGGCTGCGCCGCCGGCGAGATAGAGGCCCTGCACCTGACGGCTGCGGTTGCCCGGCTTGAAGGCGCCCATGAACTTGCCGTGGCTGGCGAGCCCATAGATGGCGCCGTTGAGCACCTTGTACCGGTCATGGATGTCCTGCGGCGTGAGATGGCGCTCGACGACGATGCGCTCCTCGATGTCCGCCATGCCGGCCGTGCGTTTGAGCTTGTCGATGATCACCTGGCGATACCCTGCGAACATCTGCGACCAGTCATGGTGCGGGCGAAGGTAGGGCGTGTGCACGAGGACGTAGAGCGCCTCGCCGCCTTCCGGCGCAACGCTCGGGTCGGTCGCCGCCGGCGCCGCGAGATAGCAGGTCGGATCCGGCGCAGGCTCGCCGCGGCGATAGATGTAGTCGAACTCCTCCTCCGGATCGCGCGAGAACACAAAGTCGTGGTGGAGGACATGGTCGTAGCGCTTGTTGAGGCCGAGATAGAGCACGACGCCGGAGCAGGCCGGCTCGAAATCCTTGCGCGCGTAATGCTCGCCCACCTCGCCGCCGACGAGCTCGCGATAGGTGCGGATCGAATCCATGTTGGAGATCACGCTGTCATAGGCCACGGTTTCGCCGCTGGCGAGAACCACGCCTTCCACCGCACCGTTCACGATCCTGAGGGACGCCACGTCGCTGTCGGTCTTGATGGTTGCGCCAAGTTCCGTTGCGAGCTTCGCCAACGCTTCCGCGACTGCGCGTGTGCCGCCCATGGGATACCACACGCCGTCCGCCGCCTGCATATGGGCGATGGCGCAGAGCACGGCGGGCGAACCATAAGGCGACGAGCCGACATATTGCGTGAAGTGATCGAGCATCTGCGCCAGGCGCTCGTCCTTGACCTTGGATCGAATGGTGCCGGCCACCGACGAACCCATGCGCAGGGACAGCACGTCGCGCAACGTGCCCGGATTCATGTTGGCTCGGATGTTGATGGTGTCGAACAGATCCTCGACTGGCTTCCAGAAGAAGAACTTGTTCGAGATTTCGTGCAGATGGGCCGAGATCTCCTGGAAGCGCTTGTAGCCCTCGCCGGTGTTCTTGCCCGGTGCGAAGCGGTCCATGGCTTGTGCCATGGCGTCGATGTTCTCCTGCAGGTCGATCTGCGTGCCGTCGTCGAAGAAGCAGCGCCATTGTGGATCGAGCCGCACGAGATCGAGATAATCGGAGAGGTTGCGTCCGGCTTCCGCGAAGATGCGCTCCAGAACCCGCGGCACGGTGAGGATCGTGGGCCCCATGTCGAACCGGAAGCCGTCTTCGTGCAGCACCGCGGCCTTGCCGCCGATCCAGGCGTTCTTGTCGTAAAGCGTGACCTTGTGGCCACGGGCGGCCGCAACGCAGGCCGCCGCCAATCCGCCCAGCCCTCCGCCGATGACTGCAACCGAAGTACCTTGAGCGCTCACGATGTCCTCCTGCAGGGCACAAGCCTAATCCTTCCAAGGCCTGTGTCCAGTTGTGTTGGTTCTAGGAATGGCATGACCCACTTCAAGGCAGATCACGCAGGTTTGGGCGACGGGCGCAGATCATGCGCAGGGACTGCCGGCCAGGCGCCCGGATCACCGGATCGAAGCCAGCTGATTCCAGCAGCGGCTTGATGCGAGCCACGTCCCGGGTGTTGCCGCCCCAGAGCAGGTTCTTCAGCCGGTTGACGACGGAGATCGTGCCTTGACCGTCATGGGAGAGCACGGCGACCAGAAGCCAGCCGCCCGGCTTCAAGGCGCGGAAGATCCGGCGGAGGGCCTCCTCGATGATCGCGTCGGGCAGGAACATCTGAGGCAGGAAGGCAAGGTCGAATGCCTTGTCCTCCCGCAGCTCCTCCACGCGCTCCTGTCGAACCGCGATGCGATCCGCCAGACCGGCCTGCCGAACGTGCCTCTCGCCGATCTCCGCCGGATGCGGTGCCGGCTCAAGCGCTAGGGCACTTAAGTGAGGGAAGTGCCGGCAGAGCGCGATGGAAAGGCCTGCCGCGCCCGCTCCCACGTCGAGAAGCGCCGCTCCGGGAGCCTCAAGCCGCGGGACGAGCCCCGGCAGGAATTTCAGCTTCGGCAGGGCCCGCATGGTCCAATGCCGGGTCAGGGTGCCCTGCGCTTCGATGATGGCGTCATCCGTATGGGACCAGCCGTCGAGGCGTAAGCTGCCCGTCTCCAGCCGGCGCCGGAAGTCCTCGGTCTGCAGCAGCGGCGCGCGCAGGGCCGCCTTGAAGGTCTCGGCACCCTCAGAGAACGTAAACGGCATCAGCGCGGGCGAGGCCCGCACCCGGCCGTCCTCCCATGTGACGAAGCCGAAGGTGGCGAGGCTGTCGATCAGGGTCTGCACGAGAGCCGGCGGAAGCGACAGGGCCAGGGCCAATTCGCCAAGGGTGGCCGGCTGACCGAGCCGCGCGAGCAGGCCGCTCTCGGCACAGGCGGACAGGGCGCTCGCCGACCAGATGGCGGTGTCGGCCTCTTCAAGCACCTTCAGAACATCGTCAGCTTTTCGGAAGGTCGGCAGGCGGGCAGGAATGCGCCAGGAGCCAAGGCCAACGGAGCCGAGGCCGAAGCGGTCTCCTCCGTGGGACAGAAGGGCGTAAGCGCGCCACAGCATGAGGGTCTAGCGGATTGACGGTGAGACCATCATCGAGAGGTCCTCGACGACGATCCCGGCCTGTTGGGTGGCTTTGGCGCGGATGAGGGCGATGATGAGGGAACGAGAAACAGAAATGCGAGCAATCCGATTCGGCTCATGACAGGCTCCCTCACAAAGCGGCTTGCCCCACCGGTGCAGCGACCGGCGCCGGGCTGTCATTGCCGATCTTGCGACGCTCACGATCTTCGAGCAGCAGACGCGTGGTGATGCGTGCGCCTTCGTAGATGACCGGGAGCCCGCTGCCCGGATGCGTGCCGCCACCGACGAGGTAGACGTTGCGGCCGAAGCGGTTATTGGGCCGGAAATAGAGCATCTGCGTGAGATTATGCGTGAGATTGAAGGTGGCGCCTTCAAAGACCGCAAAATCGTCCTCCCACCCGCGCGGCGTCACCACGCGCTCATAGCGGATGCGGCTTTCGATGTCGGTGAGGCCGAGCACCTTCAGCCGCTCCAGTGCGATCCTGCGATAGCGCGGCGCCTCGCGCTCCCAGTCGACATCGCAGCGCAGGTTCGGCACGGGGACCAGCACGTAGAGGCTCGTATGGCCCTTGGGCGCGAGCGACGGATCGGTCACGCCCGCATGATGCACGTAGATCGACGGTTCCTCGGGCACGATGCCGTTGGTGATCTCGTGGATGTTGCGCTCGTATTCCTTCGACAGCAGGATCGTGTGATGGGCGAGATCCCCCACATCGCCTTCGATGCCGAGATAAAGCATGAAGGTGGAGCAGGAGATCTTGGCGCGATCAAGCTTCTTGTTCTTCCAGCGCGGTCGCATCTCCTCCGGCACGAGGCGGCGCATGGCGTATCCGAAATCGCCGTTCACCACCACGGAGCCGGCGGCGAAGCGCTCGCCGGCCGCCTCGAGACCGACGGCTTGCCCGTTCTCGTAGAGAATGCGGTCCACGGGCGTGTTCAGACGGATATCGACGCCCATCTTGCGGGCGACGTTCGCCATGGCTTCCGACACCGCGCCGCAGCCGCCCATGGGGTGAAACACGCCGTGCTCGTATTCGAGGAACGACAGGATCGTGAACAGGCTCGGGCACTGGAACGGCGACATGCCGAGGTATTTCGTCTGGAACGAAAAGGCGAGGCGCACGCGCGGGTCGGCGAAGTAGCGCTTGAGGTCGCCGTCGACGCTCGAGAACGGCCTGAGCTTCGGCAGCGCCGCCAGCATGGCCGGCGAGAAGAGATCCGCCGGGCTCGAAAACGCCTGTTCGAGCACGGGCCGGAAGGCTTCGAGCTTCTCGCGGTTGTCGTCGAGGAAGCGCCGCACGTTTTTCGCATCCGCAGGCGCAAGCCGGGCGATCTCCTGCTCCATGCGGTCGAGGTCATAGGTTGCGCGAATGGAGCCGCCGCCTTCGAAGACGAGGTGGTACTGCGGGTCAAGGCGCCGGAGTTCGACATGGTCCTCAAGGCGCTCGCCGCACGCCTCGAAGATGTCCTTCAGGACGCGCGGATACAGAAAGAAGGTAGGGCCGATGTCGAACTTGTAGCCGCCCGGAGCATGGATCGTGCGGGTACGGCCGCCGACGGCGGGCTCGCGCTCGAAGATCGTCACCGGAATCCCCTCACGGGCCAGAAGCATGGCAGATGCCAGGCCGCCTGGGCCGGCCCCGACAATGGCAACATGCGGGGATAGGGAAGATTTCAGCATCGAACGGGTGCCCTCAGCTGGCTGCGGAACAGTGGAGACTTACCTATAGCGGCTTGGCTATCCGGCCAGAGTCACATGCTGGCGATCACGGAACAGTGAAAACTTCCTCAGGGACAAAGGAAACGTTGTTCCACATATAGATTCGGAAGAGAAAAAATCTTCAGGCTAATTTTGCCAACAAATCCATATCTCTGAAGTATGATTAGGTGTCGAAAAAATTTAGTCGCCTTATTCTTGCCTTTTTGAAGTTCAGCTTCACTTCCAACCACAACGGAAGGGGAGACTGTCCTTGAAGAATATCCTCACCCGAGCATCTGTGATGGTGCCACTTCTTTTTGTTGCTGCTTGCAATACAACCGCCTCCAACGATCCCTCGGTCACGGGATCCATCTCAACCGCCAATATCGAGACGGGCAAAGCCTTTCAGCGCGGCACCGCCTCCTGGTACGGACCCGGTTTCCATGGCCGCAAAACCGCCAGCGGCGAGCGCTTCAATTCCTACGATATGACCGCTGCCCACCGATCCCTGCCGTTCGGCACCCGCCTCAAGGTCGTCAACGAGACCAACGGCCGCTCCGTGGTGGTGCGGGTGAACGATCGCGGTCCTTTTGCTCACCGGCGCATCATCGATCTCGCCAAGGGGCCGGCACAGGCTCTCGGCCTGACCTCGTCCGGGGTCGGCTACGTGTCCCTTCACCGGCTGGATTAGGCGCTTCTTAATCCCTTGCGGCGATTCTTGGCCCGATTCGGGACCAAGGGTTGCTTACATGGAATCGAGATCGTCTCAGGCGACGAACGTCATCCGCTTTCCGGGCGCACGCTCGTCGGCCAATTCACGCCACGACCAGAAGAGCCTCATGGATGCCGTGTATTCCGCGGGCTCGCTGACGATCCGCGCCGACGATCGCGTGATGAAGGCCATGGCAACGCGGCTCACCATCTTCGGCTTCGTCGTCATCGATGAAATCCAAGGTGACGGCATAGGCCGACGGCTTCGCCCCTCCGAGGCTTTTCATGCCTCCACAGCCTTGCCCTGGCGCATTTCGAAGCCTTCAGGGCGTTACCGAATCGATGATGCCATTCCTGAAACGGACCGGGACCTGTTCGCTGCCTTGCAGGCTTGAGCGCGTCTAGGACTCGCCTTTCCCTCTCCGTGAGCTATGTCCTCATCCGGCCATGGCACACCAGGGGAAGGCGATGCACCTGATCCAAATTCTTCTGCCGCTTGCCGACAATGCAGGCCGCCGCTTCGACGGCGCGGCCTTTGGACGGGTGCGCTCTGAGCTGGCCGAGCGGTTCGGCGGCATCACGAGCTTCACGCGCGCGCCGGCTGAAGGCGTCTGGAAGGAAGGCGGCCATACGGCCCATGACGATATCGTCGTGTTCGAGGTCATGACACGCGAGATCGATCATCCCTGGTGGGAGCGCTACCGCGCTGAACTGGAGCGCCGCTTCGATCAGGAAGCGATCGTGATTCGGGCGATTCGCGTTGAAATGCTTTAGCGACGGAACCGACACAGCACGGCTTCGCTTGTTCCATCAAAAAGCGGAGCACCCTCATGTCGAAGCCCCTCGTCGTCTCCATTCCCCACAATCTGGGCCAGGCCGAAGCCATGCGGCGGCTTCAAGGCGGCATGGCGGGCGTGAAATCGCAGTTCGGGGACAAGGTTGCGTCCATCCAGGAAACCTGGAGCGGAAACCGGATGGACTTTCGCGTTGGCGCCATGGGCCAGAGCGTCAGCGGCCATCTTGAGGTCATGCCAGATCAGGTGCGTGTCGAAGTCCAGTTGCCGTGGATACTTGCGATGGTCGCGGAGAAGGCAAAGACCTTCATCCAAAAGCAAGGAACACTCTTGCTCGAAAAGAAGTGACGTCCACTATTCCCATGAATAGCCGTTCACGAAGATGAACGCAGATGGAACCATACTGCTCCGTCTGCGTTGTAAAAACGATTGCGACCGCGGCCCTTCGCCGGTGCGCTTCACTTAAGACATCGATTTATTCGCTCCGGACCGGGTTCTTCTGTCCGATCGTGACAACACACCTTTATCTGAGGTTCGCGCTATGCATGAGCGTTTGATGACGCAGTCCTACGCCCTTCGTTCGCCTGTTAAAGCCGGTTCGGAAAAGCCCCTTCTCGTTTGCTTCTCGCACCTCCGTTGGGACTTCGTCTGGCAGCGCCCTCAGCACCTTCTCAGCCGCGCCGCCAAGCACTACAACGTGCTGATCATCGAAGAGCCGATGTTCAAGGCCGGCGTGACCCCGCATATGAACGTGAGTGAGCGCCCGCAGGGCGTGACCATTGCTGTTCCCATGCTCCCCGAAGGATTGTCCCACCAGGATATTATTTCCGAACAGCACGACCTCATTGAAGAGCTGATTGGGCGCGAGGCAGCGGGCCCGCGCGTGTTCTGGTACTACACGCCGATGGCCATGGCCTTCACCAGCGATTTCGAGTGCGATCTGTGCATCTACGACAACATGGATGAGCTTTCGCTCTTCCGCGGCGCATCGCAGGAACTCATCGACCTCGAGAATGCGCTGTTCTCGCGCTGCGATCTCGTGTTCACCGGCGGCATGAGCCTTTATGAGGCCAAGAAGAACCGCCACCGCAGCGTCCACGGTTTCCCGTCCTCGATCGACTTCAACCATTTCTCGCAGGCCCGCTCCATTCATCAGGATCCCGAGGATCAGGCGAAGATCCCGCATCTGCGCCTCGGCTTCTTCGGTGTCGTCGACGAGCGCATGGACATCGACCTGCTGGCCGAGGTCGCCGATCTGAGGCCCGACTGGAATTTCGTCATGATCGGCCCGGTGGTGAAGATCGATCCCGCGAGCCTGCCGCAAGCACCCAACATCCATTGGCTCGGCGGCAAGTCCTACAATGAACTGCCGCACTACCTGGCAGGTTGGGACGTGGGCTTCATGAACTTCGCCCTCAACGAGGCGACGAAGTTCATCAGCCCCACCAAGACGCCCGAGTTCCTGGCAGCCGGTGTCCCCGTCGTTTCGACCGCGATCACCGACGTGGTGCGCCCCTATGGCGAGAAGGGCCTCGTCGAGATCGCAAGGAGCGCCAAGGAGGTGGTAGCCAAGGTTGAAACCATCCTGGCCAGGCCGAAGGATCCCTGGCTCGCCAGGGTGGACCGGCATCTCGCCGCCGGCTCCTGGGACAAAACTTGGGGCGCCATGCACAAGCTGATGCTGGATGCCACCGGCGATGCTGCCACGGATCGACCGGCTTCGTCCCTTCCCGTTTATGCCACCACGCCTGCGGAGTGACCTGGAATGTATGATTGGCTGATTGTCGGCGCCGGCTTTGCGGGCAGTGTTCTGGCGGAACGTCTTGCGAGCGAGCGCAACGAGCGCGTCCTCCTCATCGACCGTCGTCCTCACATTGGCGGCAACGCCTATGACCGGTATGACGACGATGGGCTGCTGATCCACCAGTATGGACCGCATATCTTCCACACCAATTCCAAGCAGATCTTCGACCACCTCTCCCGCTTCACCGAGTGGCGCTTCTACGAGCACCGGGTGCTGGCGGAGGTGGACGGCATGCAGGTGCCGATCCCGATCAATCTCGACACGGTCAACAAGCTCTATGGCCTGAACCTGACCTCCGAGCAATTGCAGGACTGGTTCGCCGAGCGCGCCGAGTCGATCGGCGAGATCAAGACGTCAGAGGACGTGGTGGTGTCCGTGGTCGGCCGCGAGCTCTACGAAAAGTTCTTCCGCGGCTACACCCGCAAGCAATGGGGCCTCGATCCCTCCGAGCTCGACAAGTCCGTGACCTCGCGCGTGCCGACCCGCACGAACCGGGATGACCGCTACTTCACGGACGAGTTCCAGTTCATGCCGAAGCACGGCTACACGCGGATGTTCGAGAAGATGGTCAGCCATCCGAACATCAACGTCATGACGCAGACGGGCTATGATGACGTGAAAAACGTCGTTCCTCATCGCCGCGTCATCTATACCGGGCCGATCGACGAATACTTCAATTTCCAGTTCGGCAAGCTGCCCTACCGCTCGCTGCGCTTCGAGCATGTGACGCTCGACAAGGCCTGGCACCAGCCCGTCGGTGTGGTGAACTTTCCGCAGACGAGCGATTACACCCGCGTCACGGAATACAAGCACCTGACCGGCCAGGAACATGCCAAGACGGCGCTCACCTATGAGTACCCGTCGGCCGAAGGCGACCCCTATTATCCGATCCCAAAGGCGGAGAACCAGGAGCTCTTCAAGAAGTACGAGCGTCTGGCCCTGGCCACCCCGGACGTATGGTTCGTGGGGCGCTTGGCCACCTACCGCTACTACAACATGGATCAGATCGTCGGCCAGGCGCTGGCCACCTTCCGGCGCATCAACGAGTCCTTGCCCGTCGGCGCGGACACATCGGCCGTCAAGGTCGTGTCAGCTTCGGCAGGTCTGGTCTCATAATGAAAAAAGTCATCGAACAATCCGCGCTAAGAATTGTTGAAGAACGCTTAGTGAAATAGCTCGGAGTTGTACGATGAAGCAATCGCTAGAGCTTTGGGGCGGTCTGGAATGTACTGTCGCACGCGTAGGCGACGACTACCGCGACCAAAGCCTGGAGACCGGTTATCAGGATCGGATCGAGGATCTCGATCGTATTGCTGAACTCGGGATCCGTACACTCCGTCATCCGGTGCTCTGGGAGAAGATCTCTCCCGAGAGCCCGGACCGGACGGACTTCTCCTGGCACGACACGCGCCTGAAGCGCCTGCAGGAGCTGAACATCCGCGCCATCGCGGGCCTGTGCCATCACGGCAGCGGCCCGCGCTACACGGATATGCTCGATCCTGCCTGGCCCGAGCTCCTGGCGCGCCACGCCGCCAACGTGGCGGAGCGCTATCCCCATCTCGATCTCTACACGCCGGTCAACGAGCCGCTCACCACCGCGCGGTTCTCCGGGCTCTACGGCCATTGGTATCCGCATGGCACGAGTCTTGAGACCTTCCTCAAGATCCTCGTGAATGAATGCAAGGCGACCGTTCTGTCCATGCGGGCCATCCGCAAGGTGCGGTCCGATGCGCAGCTCGTGCAGACGGACGATATGGGCAAGACCTTCTCGACACCCACGCTCGCCTACCAGGCCGAGCACGAGAACCAGCGCCGTTTCTTAAGCTTCGATCTCCTGTGCGGCATGGTCGACCGGGATCATCCCTGGTGGGACATCTTCCTCAAGAGCGGTGTGAGCGAAGCCGATCTCGAACTCTTTCTGGAAGCTGATGCGGCGCCGGACATCATCGGCATCAATCACTATCTCACCAGCGAGCGATACCTCGATGAGCGAATGCGCCGCTATCCCGAGCACCATTGGGGCGGCAACGGGCGGCATCAGTATGCTGATGCCGAAGCGGTTCGCATGCCGCTGCCCGCTGCGGATCTCGGCCCGGCCGCCCGCTTGCGGGAGGTGTGGGAGCGCTACCGGCGGCCCATCGCCGTCACGGAGGCCCATCATGGCAGCACCCGCGACGATCAGCTCCGTTGGCTCATGGAGGTGTGGAACGACGTCAACACGCTCTGTGACGAGGGCGCTGACATTCGCGCCGTCACCGTCTGGTCTCTTTACGGAGCGGTCGACTGGAACAGCCTTCTCACCCGCCGCAATGGGTTCTACGAGCCGGGTCCTTTCGATGTTCGCACAGCTGTGCCACGGCGCACCGCCCTGGCGCATGCCGCCGAAGCGCTCGCCAAGACCGGCACCTTCGATCACCCGGTTCTCGATCGTGCCGGCTGGTGGAAGCGCGACATCCGCTTCTACAAGCCGCCTGCACGGCAATCGAAATCCTGCTGGCTGGCCGATCAGCCGCGCCAGCTCCTGATCACGGGCGCCACGGGAACCCTGGGCCGCGCCTATTCGCGCCTGTGCGACTTCCGCGGCCTCAATCACGCTCTGCTCTCGCGCCAGGACATGGACATTGCCGATCCGGCAAGCGTTGCGAAGGCGCTCGAATGTCATCGGCCCTGGGCGGTGATCAACACCGCCGGCTACGTGCGCGTCGCGGAAGCCGAGAACGACCGGGCAGCGTGTTTCCGCGAGAACACCAAAGGTGCCGAGGTTCTCGCAAAGGTATGCGCCGATCTCGGCATACCGCTCGTGACCTTCTCGACCGATCTCGTCTTCGACGGCCTTCTCGGAAGGCCTTATGTGGAGAGCGATGCGGTTAACCCGACCACGGTGTATGGCGAGAGCAAAGCCGAGGCGGAGCGCCGTGTGATGGCGGCTCACGACAAGGCGCTCATCCTGCGCACGAGCGCCTTCTTCGGGCCCTGGGACCGCTACAACTTCGTCTGGTCCATCCTCAACACCTTAAGCAGGGGAGAAGGCGTGGAAGCCAGCCCTGATGTGGTGTCGCCCACTTACGTGCCCGATCTCGTGAATACGTCCCTCGATCTGCTGATCGACGGCGGCACAGGGATCTGGCACATGGCCAATATCGGCGAGACCTCCTGGCGGGATCTCGCAGCCATGGCGGCCGAGCGCGCGGGCTTCGACCCAGGCCTTGTCAGCGACGCGGCCGATCGGCCGGTACTCAACACGGCCCTGTCCACAGAACGCGGCATTCTCATGCCGCGCCTAGACAGCGCTCTCGACCGCTTCCTGGCCGAAAGCGAGGTCGATTGGTCGGACAACGCTATGAAGGTGGCGGCCGAGTAGCCGGTCTGCTGCAGAGATGTCAGGAAAGGCCGGCCTCGTGCCGGCCTTTCTTTTTTCCAAACCGAAAACAAACGCGAAGGGCGGTGCAGATTTCTCTGCACCGCCCTCTGTTTCGCGTGATGGAAAGCGCCTTACGCCGCCGCTTCCGCGGCCCGGACCGCCTCCTCGAGGCGGGCCGCCCGCGACTCCACCGCGAGCTCCACCAAGGCATCCGTGAGCATCGTCGCCGTCGGATCCGCGAGAGGCGCATCCCGCATCAGGCGCAGGGTCGAGGCGACCAGGCGGCCGCGCCCGTAGGAGCGCTCGACGCCGAGCGCCACCGGCTTGTGAATCCAGCCGACCACGAGACCGGCGAAGACACGCGCCTGGAAGTCGAGCAGGTTGCAGCCCGAGATCACATAATCCGGCAGCACCCGGTCCATGGTCTCGTCGAGCAGCGGCCCGGACGGGAAACGGGCGAAGTGGCCCGATCGCCGCAGCCAGCCGAAAGACGACGCCCAGTCACCCGACCAGAGCGTGCCGTGACGCGCCTGCACCTTCACCGCCTGCCAGTGCGGGAAGAACGGGTACAGGCTCATGTCGCTCTCGGGCAGCAGCAGGAGCTTGGCGCCGGCGCGCACATGATCGGCGATCGCCTTGTTGTGCGTGCGGGCAACCACAAGGGTCGATTCCTCGAAGGCCCGTGCCAGGGTATAGCCCAGCGCCCGGAAATGCTCGCGGATATCCTCGTCAGGCGACCATACCAGCTCGCGCGCATGAACGGGCCGCGTGCGCTTGGGATGGATCGCGATGTCATGGTGGTTGTGCGCGATCAGGCGGCCGTCGGAGGCGCGCAGGTCGAAGTTGATCCGCCGCAGCGAAGGCTCGTCCATCTGGGGCAGCTGGATTTCCACACGTCCTAAGTCGAACACGTCCGGCGCCTCGATGCGGGGCAGGGGCAGCGTCTGGGTGTCACCGCCGAGCGAGATCTCCAGCGCGCAATCCTCGAGCACAGGCCCGGCGCCATGCGCGATCGCCAGGCTCAGGGATACCTTCTCGCCGGACCAGTAGGAGGCACGCTCCCACTTCGGAGCGATCACCGTGTCCGAGTTGATGATGTGGAACAGCTCGTGGAACACGCGCGTGTTGCGGCGCATGTCGAGCAGGCCGTTCGACTCCCAATGGCAGTCGTGGAGCTCGGTGATGACATAGCCTGCGAGGCTGGGCTTGCGCCGCATCGCCTCGATCTCGTACTTCAGCGCCCGGAACTGCTGCCACTGCGCGGCGATCACGAACCGGCGCAGGTCGCCGAAGACGCGATCCAGGCTCCAGTCCGAGAAGCGGTTCTCGACGCCGTGGGCATACATCACGCCCTCACCCCAGTCGTGGCCGGTCTCGAACCACCAGGGTTCCTCGCCCTTCTCGTCGCGCAGGTCCTTCGGATAGGGCAGGCCCCAGTTGCCGAACTCCGAGCACATGAGCGGCTCGCGGCCGGTGATCACCGCATCGCCATGGGGCGAGTAGAGCCAGGAGGCGCGGACCGACAGCTCATCGACGAACTGATCCCACTGATCCCGGTGATCGGGATAAGCGGCATAGAAGTGATAATCCGCAATGTCGGATTCCACGTGGAAGCTCGGTGCCAACGGCGAGTTGTCGACCACGAGGCGCGTGGGGTCGTAAGCCTTGAGCCAGGCGAAGGTGCGCTTGAGCCAGTCGCGGTGGTCCGCATCGTTGACGAGGTCGACGCCCCAGTTCTCGTTGATGATCGTCCAGATGATGATCGACGGATGGTTGCAGTCGCGGTCGACAATGCCCTTCAGCAGCTTTTCCTTGCGGCCGCGCGAGCGGTCGGTGGCCATGCCGCCGTTGGGCAGCTCGGTCCAGATGAGGAGGCCCATCCGGTCCGCCACCTCGTAGTAGCGGGGATCGGCCGCCTTGATGTGGCAGCGCAGGCAGTTGAGGCCCATCTCCTTCGCCTTGCGGAACTGGTCCTCCAGGAACTCCACCGACGGCACAGTGCAGATCGTATCCGGATAGTAGTCCTGATCGAGGGCAGAGCGAATATAGAGTGGCTCGCCGTTGAGATAGAACTTGCCGTTGCGGGTTTCGATGGAGCGGAAGCCGAAATTGTCGGCGATCTCGTCCTTCACCTCGCCGTCGCGCATGAGCTCGAGGGTGATCCGGTACAGGTTTGGATGATCGGGCGACCAGGCCCGCACATCATCGAGGGTGAACTCGAACGGCATCGAGGTGACGCCCACCTGCGTTTCGTGCATCTCGTCGAGCACCACGTCGCCTGACGGATCGGTCACCCGGATGCGGATCTGCGTCGCGTCCGTGAGAGGGCGCGCGAAGAACACGCCCGACGTCACGCGGCCGGTGGTCAGGTTAGGCACGAGGCGCACGCGGCTCATGTGATCGGGGATGCGGCGCTCCAGGTAGACCGACTGCCAGATGCCGGACAGGGGGCCGTACCAGCTCTGCTTGCCGAACGGGATCTCGGCGAAGGGCGAGTCCGGAAACTCGGCCGGGTTGTCGGTGGGGCTGTCGACCCGGACCTTGATCTCGTTCGGGCCTGGCTTGAGGTGGGGTGTCACGTCGAAGGAGAACGGCAGGAAGCCGCCCTCGTTGTGACCCACGGCCTCGCCGTTCACGAAAACCTTCGTGTTGTGGAAGACGGCGCCGAAGCGGATCCAGACGCTGTCGTGAAGCCACTCCTCCTGGATCTCGATCGTCCGGCGGTAGATGCCGATGCCGGCCCGCATGCGCAGGTCCGCGAATTGGGCCTGCCAAGGACTGGGCACCGTGATCTGGCGAACCTCCGCCGGGCCAGCGAGACGGTCGTCGGCCACATGCAAAAATTCCCAAGTCCCGTCCAGACTGATGCGATTGTCCAGCATGATCTCTCCTTGAATCAGAGATTACCCAAGGGTCCCGAAAACGGCGAAAACATGGCTGAGAGCAGCCCGGCGGGGGCTGTTGTCCACCCTGCGACACCTCGTGCACGCCCGCTTGCTCGACCCATCGGCCCCTCGTCTCTGACCGTGATTGGCGGCCTGTGTCGGACAACGGGAAAAAGCTTCATTGGATCCAGCAGGCAGGGATGCATGGAAAGCCAAATGGCCAGGATCGGATCCGGCAGGAACCGCCACTCCCATCTGGCGTTGCCCTGATAACGCCGAGCCTTGCTGCTCGCCCGACAGACATCGTTATTGAAAGAGGCTCGAGATGGCTCAATTGATTCCTGACGATCGCACCCGACAGGGTGGCTCCGGCCGCCCGGTCCTGGGTGTTCTGATTGGCTCACTCCTGCTCCTTGCCGTTGCCGTTGGCGGCTACATGATCTGGGTTGGGTCGACCTCGCCCGACGATCCGGGCACGGATGCCGCCCGTTCGCAGACGACGGGCTCCACCACCGGCTCGTCCAACGCCAATCCCACCAACCGGATTTCGCCTTCGAACCCGGCCTATCCGGCACCCGATGCACAGCCGTCGGCCAACGAGGCGCCGAAGCGGTAACCTATCTTCCGTAAAGAAAGCCGGGCGAGGCGTCATGGCCTCCCCGGCTTTTTTGTTGCGCTCGGTCTGCCCTGCGGCGAGTTTTCGCCGTAATGATTCGCGAAGAACCGCCCCGCTTACGCTTCGTGCGAGAACGGAACCGGCAGAATGGGAGCATGGGGCAAACCTCGTGCTCTGCGAATGCGATAGGGTAGACCGAATGATGAGTATTGGCCTCAAGCGGCTCCTTAGAGCCGCCGTGATTGCGCTGGCGATTGCAACTGGCGGCACGTCCGATGCGCAGCAGGCACAGACTGCTCCCAATCCTCAAGCACAAGCGCCGGCTCAACCGCAGCCCCAGGCGGCTCCTGCGCCCGCACAGGCCACTGCTGCACCCGCTCCCGCCACCGTTTCAGCGGAGACCAAGGCCGCCCGCGCCAAGCTCGATGGCTACAAGGCCGATCTCGACCAGAAGGAGGCGGCGATCCAGGGCCGGACCATGTCCGACACGGATCTGCAGAACATCCGCCAGCAGATCGAGCCGATCATCGCCGATATCCGTGCCGTCGTAGACGAGCAGACCCCAAGGCTCGAAGCCAGCAGGCAGCGCCTGTCGCAACTCGGCCCCAAGCCCGAGAAGGGCCAGCCCGAGGAGAGCGCCGATGTGGCCCGGGACCGCGCCGAGCGCGAGGCGGCCGTGGCGGAGCTCGACGAGACCCAGCGCCTCGGCCGCGCCCTGCTGGTGCAGGCCGAGCAGCTGAGCACGCAGATCGGGGACCTGCGCCGGACGGGCTTCACCCGCGCCCTGTTCGAGCGGAGCGACGGCCTGTTCAGCCCGAGCCTCTGGATGAGCGTGGTGCAGGCCGTGCCGCGGGAGCTCCGGGCGTTGGGCATCATCGCCGAGGATGCCCTGGAGCAGCTCCGGCGCAGCGCAACCCTGGGCGTCCTGCTCCTTCTCGGGCTGGCCATCGGGGCGGCGATCGCGCTCTATGTCGGCCGGCGCTCCATCGCCCCCCGACTCGTGCGTCGCGATCGGGCCATCAACGATCCGTCCCGGCGCAGCCGCCTGCTGGCGGCGCTTGGCGTTCTCGTTCTCGGGGCAGGCCCGGCCATTGCCGGAAGCTGGATCGTCTGGGTTGCTTTCGATTCCGCCGATGTGGTGCCGCCCCGGTTGGAGCAGGTGGGCAAGGCCATGCTCAGCGGCCTTGCTTTCATCGCTTTCGTGCGGGCCCTGATCGACGCCATCCTGGCGCCGGATCATACCTCGTGGCGGCTGATCCCCGTGCGGGATGCCTCCGCCACCCGGATCATGAGCTTCTCCATCACCCTCTCGACGGTCATGGTCGTCGGCAAGGTGATCGAAGCCTTCAACAAGGCGATCGCGGCGGCGCTTCCGATCACGGTGATCACCCGGGCGGTCTTTGCCCTTGCGGCGGCTCTCGTCTTCGCCGAACTCCTCAGGCGGTTCGCGACCCGGGAGGCGCAGGACGAGGCCTGCCTCGGGCCTTATGTGCCGCAGGAGGTCGATATCGGCGGCCCCCTGCGCAGCCTCGGCTGGTTCATCGTGGCCTTGATCATCGGCAGCGTGGTGGGCGGCTACATCGCGCTGGCCTCGTTCCTGGTCGATCAGGCGGTGGGGATCTCCATCATCATCGCCCTGCTGGTGCTCGGCATCGCCTTCGCCGACGAGTTCATCGGCGGCTCCCTGCGCGGCCAGAGCCGGATCGCCACGACGCTCCAAGCCAATACGGGCCTGCGCCGCCGCTCGCTCGAGCAGATCGGCATTCTGGTGAGCGGGGTTGCGCGCCTTGCGCTGATCATCATCGCGATCCTGCTCGTGCTGCTGCCCTGGGGCATCGAATCGACCGACGTGACGGGCTCGCTGCGGGCGCTCTTCTTCGGCTTCAATGTGGGTGACGTCACCATCTCCCTGTCGTCGATCCTGATCGCGGCCCTGCTCTTTGCCGGGGGGTTCACCATCACCCGCATCATCCAGCGCTGGCTCGACAACACGTTCCTGCCGGCCACCGATCTCGATGCGGGCCTGCGCAACTCGATCCGCACGGCAGCGGGCTATGTGGGCATCATCACCGCGGGCGTCGTGGCCTTCACCTATCTGGGCCTGAGCCTGGAGCGGCTCACCATCGTGGCCGGCGCCCTGTCGGTGGGTATCGGTTTCGGCCTGCAATCCATCGTCAACAACTTCATCTCCGGCCTGATCCTGCTCTGGGAACGCCCAATCCGCGTGGGCGATCTCGTGGTGGTGGGCGACGGCGAAGGCTATGTGCGGCGGATCAACGTGCGCTCCACCGAGATCCAGGCCTTCGACCGCTCGATGCTCATCGTGCCGAACTCGAACCTGATCTCCGGCATCGTGCGCAACCGCGTGCGCAACGACCGCGTGGGGCGCGTGCTCGTGTCGGTTCCGGTACCCCGCGCGTCCGATCCGGATCACGTGGCGGAGATCATGCGAAAAGCCGCTCTTGCCCACCGGGAGGTGATGAGCGAGCCCAATCCGCGCGTGCTGTTCAAGAAGGTGACGGAAAACACCATCGACTTCGACCTCGTCTGCTTCGTCGACGACATCGACGCGGCCGCCCGCGTGTCGAGCGAGCTCTATTTCGAGATCTTCCGGGGCCTGCGCAAGGCTGGCATCGGGGCTCCTGCGCCCGCACCGGCTCCCGAGCCTGAGGAAGAGCCGAAAGCTCCGAAAGCGGACGAGAAGGAGGACGAAACCTTAACCCTTCTCAAGGATAAGACGCCCGCATGAAGCGTCTCATCCTCATCAGCCTGTCCGCTCTCGCCCTGGCCGCCTGCCAGAGCGAGAAGCCCGTCACCCGCAGCCAGACCCCGAGCTTCTACGTCTCCATGGCCAAGGCCGGGGCTGAGGTGGATGCCGTCATGGCGCGCGACATGATCAGCGCCTATCGCGGCAACAACGGCCTGCGCCCCCTGGCTCTCGATCCGGATCTCCAGGCTGCCGCGCAGGCGGAGGCCGACGCCATGGCAAGGGCCGACAAACCGAGTTCGGCGGACGCGTTCAAGGCGCGGCTTGCCTCCACGGGCTTCGCCCAGCCGGCCGCAAACCTCTCCGCCGGCTACCATACCCTGGCCGAGGCCTTCTCCGGCTGGCGCGAGAGCCCGTCGCACAACCGGGTGCTCCTCGATGCCAGAGCGACCCGGATCGGCATCGCTACCGCGTATGCACCGAACTCCAAGTACAAGGTCTATTGGGCTCTGGCTGTCGCCGCTGACAAGCGCTGATCGCCTGCGGCAATCCCGGACGGCGGGTTCCGGAACTTAACCCATGTTAGCGGGCTTTAGCTTGAAGAACTCTCAAGCTGTATGAGTGCGCGTTTCGTTACATGCCGGACTTCGACCCGAAATTGGGCAGACAAGTGCCCCCGCCGCCGGCGACAGGACGTGAGCAGGAAGTCGGTCCCGGCCAGGACAACACGCTGGCCAAGGAAGCCAAGAAAGCCGCCGCCCACGACCCCGATCCTCAGCACCCCGATGATGCCCTCTCGGAGGCGAAGCCCAGCATCGGCCGGGAACTCTATGCGCTCTTTCGCGACATGCTCCGGGGCCGCAAGGGCTGGCCCATGCTGCGCCTCTCCCTGGCCATCCTCGTTGTCCTCATCGGCAACATGTTCGGCCAGGTGCGGCTCAATCAATGGAACGGGGCCTTCTTCGACGCGGTGGAGAAGCGCGCCACCGGCGCGTTCTTCGATCAGCTCCTCGTCTTTCTGGTGATCGTTGCCGTTCTGCTGGCCTTGGTGGTGGCGCAGACCTGGCTGCAGGAGCGCCTCAAGATCCGCCTCCGGCAGCGCCTGACCCAGGTGCTGCTCGACCTCTGGCTCAGGCCCAACCATGCCTATCAGCTCGGATTCATGGGCAAGAGCGGTTCGCAGCCGGATCAGCGCATGCAGGAGGATTGCCGCCTGTTCTCCGAACTCTCGACGGAGCTCGGCGTCGGCATGCTGCAGGCGCTTCTGCTGCTCATCAGCTTCATCGGCGTGCTCTGGGGCCTGTCCAGCCCCGTCACTTTCACGATTGCCGGCAATGCCATCACGATCCCCGGCTATATGGTCTGGGTTGCGGTGGGCTATGCGGGCATCGGGTCCGGTCTCACCTGGCTCGTGGGCCGGCCGCTGATCCGGCTCAATACGGAGCGCTATGCCCGCGAGGCCGAACTGCGCTTCGCGCTCGTGCGCGTGAACGAGAGCGCCGAGAGCGTTGCGCTCTACAATGGCGAGCCGGACGAGCGCCGCAGCCTGGACGAGTTCGTCGAGGCTGTGCTGAAGGCCTCGCGGCGCCTCTCCAGCGGCCTGGCCCGGCTCACCTGGATCACCTCGGGCTATGGCTGGCTCGCCATCGTGGTGCCGATCCTCGCAGCCGCGCCGGACTATTTCGCGGGGCGCCTCTCCTTCGGCGAGATGATGATGGTGGTGGGCGCCTTCAATCAGGTGCAGTCGGCCCTGCGCTACTTCGTCGACAACTTCCCGAAGATCGCCGACTGGCGCTCGGCGGTGCTGCGCGTGGCCACCTTCCGGCAGGCGGCGCTGGATCTCGATGAGGTCGCGGCCGAGAACCGCCGCATCGACATCGCCCCGCATCCGAAAGGCTGGCTCAGCTTCGAGGGCGTGTCGATCGCGCTCAACGACGGCAGCATCCTGATCGAGGACGCGACGGCCGAGATCAAGCCCGGCGAGCGGGTGCTGATCATGGGCGAATCGGGCGCCGGCAAGAGCACGCTCTTCCGCGCCATCTCCGGCCTCTGGCCCTGGGGCTCCGGCAAGGTCCGTGTTCCGAAACCTGAAGAGATGATGTTCCTGCCGCAGCGGCCCTACCTGCCGTTGGGAACCTTGCGCGCCGCCATCAGCTATCCGGCGTCGCCCGACACCTTTCACGACAACGACGTACGGGCAGCGCTCGAGCGCTGCGTCCTAGGCGAGTTCACCGACATGCTCGACCGGCACGAGCGCTGGGACCGCACCCTGTCTCTCGGTCAGCAGCAGCGGGTGGCCTTCGCCCGGGTGATCCTGCACAAGCCGCACTGGGTGTTCATGGACGAGGCGACCTCGGCCCTCGACGAGGAGAGCCAGGCCTCCATGCTGGGGCTGTTCGAGGACGAGCTGAAGGGCGCAAGCGTGCTGTCCATCGGGCATCGGCCGGGATTGGAAGAGTTCCACACACGCACCCTGCATATCCGCAAAACGAGCGAGGGCGCCATTCTTCTGACACGGCCGGCCCGTGCGGCGAAGCCGAAGCTGGGGCCACGATGGATCGGCCGTTTCAGGCGCAAGCTGCGGCCGGCTCATGCCCAGGAGGGCTGACGCGATGCGGGTGGCATGCTCCGAAGACGCGCAACTCTCCATCGTGAGCGGAGTTTCCGTCCTAAGGTTCTTTCCCTTGGCAGAGTCATCCCTATGCGGCTGATCAGGCTCTATATTCGCGTTCTCGGCGAGCTCGGGTCCGATCTGCGGGTCGGCGCAGTGCTGGCATTGGCCAATGTGGCGTTGGCGATTTCCGCCTTCGCGGAGCCCATCCTGTTCGGCCGCATTATCGACGTGCTCACCCGCGGCCAGGTGCCGGGCACGCCGCCCGTAACCTTCGGCGTCCTGACGCCGCTCATCCTCGCCTGGGTGGCCTTCGGGATGTTCTCCATCGGGGCAAGCGCCCTCGTGGCGCTGCATGCCGACAGGCTCGCCCATCGCCGGCGTCTTGCGGTAATGGCCAATTACTTCGAGCACGTGCTCGAACTGCCGCTCGCCTTCCACACCTCCACCCATTCGGGCCGCGTTCTGAAGGTGATGCTGGACGGCTCGGGCAGCATGTCGTGGCTGTGGCTCGGTTTCTTCCGCGAGCACATGTCGGCGCTGATCGCCCTTGTGGTGCTGCTGCCGCTCACCGTCTTCCTGAACTGGCGCCTCGGTCTCCTGCTCGTGGCGCTCGTCACCGTGTTCGCGGTGCTCACCGCCATCGTGCTGCGCAAGACCGAGACCCTGCAGGGCTCGGTCGAGCGCTACCACTCAAATCTTGCGGAGCATGCCTCCGACGCGCTCGGCAATGTGCCGGTGATCCAGTCCTTCACCCGTGTCGAAGCTGAGACCCGGTCGCTCAGAACCATCATCCACCAGTTGCTCCAGGCTCAGAACCCGGTTCTATCCTGGTGGGCGCTGGCCGCCGTTGCGTCGCGGGCGTCTGCCACCATCACGGTCACGGCCATCTTCCTGCTCGGAACATGGCTGCACCTGAACGGGCTCGCCACCATCGGCGAGATCGTCATGTTCATGAGCATGGCCACCATGCTGATCGGCCGGCTGGAGCAGGCGGTGAGCTTCATCAATCAGCTCTTCATGCAGGCGCCGAAGCTTCAGGAATTCTTCGAAATTCTGGACACGACGCCGGTGGTGCACGACCGCCACAACGCCAGGAACGTGGAGCGCTACCGAGGTGACGTGGTCTTCGACAATGTGAGCTTCTCCTATGACGGCAAGCGCTCGGCCGTGCAGGATGTGTCCTTCACGGTTCATGAGGGAGAGAATGTGGCGCTGGTAGGCGCCACCGGCTCCGGCAAGTCGACGACGCTCGGCCTCCTGCATCGCGCCTTCGATCCGCAATCGGGCTCCATCCGCATCGACGGGCTCGACATCCGCGACGTCACCCTGTCGTCGCTTCGCCGCAACATCGGCGTCGTGTTCCAGGAGCCGATGCTGTTTGCCCGCACGATCCGCGAGAACCTGCAGGTCGGCCGCTCGGACGCGACGGATGCGGAGATGATCGAGGCGCTGGAGCGGGCGCAGGCCATCGAGTTCATCGCGCGACAGACGGACGGTCTCGACACGGTGATCGGCGAGCGTGGGCGCTCCCTGTCGGGCGGCGAGCGCCAGCGCCTGTCGATCGCCCGCGCGCTGTTGAAGAACCCGCCGATCCTCATCCTCGACGAGGCCACGAGCGCCCTCGATGCCGCCACCGAACGCAAGCTGCAGCTGGCCCTCGACGAGGTCATGAAAGGGCGCACCACCTTCGTGATCGCCCATCGTCTCGCCACCATCCGCAACGCCAACCGCATCCTTGTGTTCGATCAGGGCCGCGTGATTGAGAGCGGCACCTTCGCCCAACTCGTGGCCAAGGGCGGACGCTTCGCGGAGTTGGCAAAGGCGCAGTTCATGGCTCCCGACGAGCCACCGCCGAAGCGCGTGAAGGTATCGGCGCACGCATGAGCCAAACCTTCGATCCCAGCACGACCGGCAATCGCTATCGCACCAACGGCATCATGCTGCATGGCATCGAGGCCGGTCCCGAGGACGGCCCTCTCGTCATTCTCCTCCACGGCTTCCCGGAATTCTGGTGGGGCTGGCGCTATCAGATCGGGCCGCTCGCTGGGGCGGGCTTTCGCGTGCTCGTGCCAGACCAGCGCGGCTACCATCTCAGCGACAAGCCGGAAGGCCGGCGGGCTTACGATCTCGACATGCTGGCCAAGGACGTTGTCGGCCTGGCCGATGCTCTCGGCCATCAAAGCTTTTCCGTGGTGGGACATGACTGGGGCGGGCTCGTGGCCTGGTGGACGGCTTCGCGCTACCCGGATCGCGTGAAGAGCCTTGGCATCCTCAACGCGCCTCATCCGAATGTGGCCGGAGCGTATATGCGTTCGCATCCGAGCCAGATGGTGCGAAGTCTCTATGTGGGCTTCTTCCAGATCCCCTTCCTGCCTGAGACGATGCTCTCGGCCAACGGCCACCGCAGCCTCAGGGATGCGCTGCGGCGCACGAGCCGTCCGGGCACGTTCTCGGACCACGATATCGCCGCTTACGAGAAGACATGGTCGCAGCCCGGCGCGCTCACGGCCATGCTGAACTGGTACCGCGCCCTGCCGTTCAAGCCCGACATGAAGGACGCGACCGTCCGTGCACCGACCCTCGTGATCTGGGGCAGCAAGGACCGCTTCCTGGAGAAGGGTTTGGCGGAAGCGAGCCTTTCGTTGTGCGAGAAAGGCAGCATCCGCTGGATGGAGAACGCAACCCATTGGGTTCAGCATGAGGAGCCGGAGGCGGTCAATGCGGCGTTGATGGAACACTTAAAAGGCTAACCCAACACCCTCGACCTCATCCTGAGGAGGTCGCGTAGCGACCATCTCGAAGGATCGTCCAGTGAGCGCTGGAGGCGCCCTCGTCCTTCGAGACGCGAGCAAGATCGCTCCTCAGGATGAGGGCTTGGGGTGTTAAGCTTGATGATGAACCCTGAAGGACGTAACGATCACTCAGCCCTTGGCCGCACCAGCGACAGCGGCGTGATTCTTAACGCCATGATCCGGTTGCGCGACTTGCGCAGCACCTGGAAGCGGAAGCCGTGGAAGGTGAAGATCTGGCCCGTGTCGGGAATGGCCTGCGCCTCGTGGATCACGAGGCCTGCGATGGTGGTGGCCTCCTCGTCCGGCAGGCTCCAGTCCATGGCGCGGTTGAGGTCGCGGATCGGCACGGAGCCGTCCACGTTCACCGAGCCGTTGGGCTGAGGCCGCACGCCCTGCACGGAGAGATCGTGCTCGTCCTTGATGTCGCCGACGATCTCCTCGAGGATGTCCTCGAGAGTCACAAGGCCCATCACCTCACCGTATTCGTCGACCACGAGGGCAAAGTGCGTCTTCTTCGCGAGAAAGGCTTTCAGCTGATCGCGCAGGGAGGTTGTGTCGGGCACGAACCAGGTCTCCAACGCAATCGCCTCGACCTTCAGCTTGCTTGCATCGCCGCCGACGGCGTCCAGCGCCCGCAGCAGGTCCTTGGCGTGGAGCACGCCGACGATGTTCTCCTGGCTTTCGCGCCACAGCGGCATGCGCGTATAGGGCGAGGAGAGCACCTCGCGCACGATCTCCTCGGATGAGAGATCGGCGTTGATGGTTCGCATCTTCGTGCGGTGGACCATGACCTCCGAGACGCTCAGGTCCTTGAGGTCGAGCAGGCCGCCCAGCATGTCGCGGTCGGCCTTGGCGACGCCGCCCTCCTTGTGCAGCAGCGCCACTTGGCCGCGGATCTCCTCACTGGCTGAAAGGATCGGCGTGTTCTCGCCGATCCGGATGCCGAAGGGCCGCAGCATGAGGCGCACCATGCGCTCGATGGCAATGGCAAGGGGACCTAAGAGCGCCACGACCCAGGACATGGGCCGCGCGAGAAACAGGGATGCCTGATCGGAGGAGGAAATGGCGATGGTCTTCGGCAGCACCTCGGCGAACACGATCACCAGGATTGACATGATCACCGTGGCGTAGATCGCGCCCTCGTCGCCGAAGATCGCCACCAGAACGCTGGTGGCGAAGGCCGAGACGCCGATATTGACGATGTTGTTGCCGATCAGCACCGTGCCGATGAAGCGCTCGCGCATCTCGAGCAGGCGGTTCACCAGCCGGGCGCGCCGGTCGCCGCCCTTTTCCAGCACCAGCATGCGCGAGCGCGAAGCGGCCGTGAAGGCCGTCTCGCTCGCCGAGAAGAAGGCCGAGAGCAGCAGGCAGAAAACCACAACCGCCGCTGCGATCCAGAGATTGCCGGATGATTCGTCGATCATGGCCGTGATGCGCTGATCTCGCCTGCGAGGAACGTGCGAACCTTATCGGCCTCGATGCCGGGTGCGATGAAGCTCCGGCCGATGCCGCGCGCCAGGATGAAGGTCAGGGCGCCGCCCTTCACCTTCTTGTCCTGCGCCATGGCATCGAGCAACGCGTCGACCGTGCCGCAGCCTCCCGGAACCTGGGACAGGCGCGTGGGAAGTCCTGCGGTTTTCAGATGAGCCTCGACGCGCTCCGCATTCGCCGGCGGGCACAGGCCGAGGAACGCGGAGAAGCGGAAGGCCAGCGCCAACCCGATGGCGACACCTTCGCCATGGACGAGGCGCGTGGAATCGTAGGCCGTGATCTTTTCGAGCGCGTGGCCGAAGGTGTGGCCGAGATTGAGCAGCGCGCGGTCGCCGTTCTCGTGCTCGTCGCGCACCACCACGGCGGCCTTGGCGCGGCAGCTCTGCGCCACGGCCTCATCCCGTTCCGGCCCGCCGGCGAAGACGCCCTCCCAGTTCGCCTCGCACCAGGAAAAGAACCGCTCATCGTCAATGAACCCGTATTTCACCACCTCCGCATAGCCGGCGCGCATTTCGCGTAAGGGGAGCGTGTCGAGCAGCGCCGTGTCGGCGATGACGAGGCTCGGCTGGTGGAAGGCACCGACGAGGTTCTTGCCGTGGCGCGAATTGATGCCGGTCTTGCCGCCCACGGAGGAATCGACCTGGGACAGCAGCGTAGTGGGCACCTGGACGAAGCGCACGCCCCGGCGCACCACCGCCGCGGCAAAGCCCGCGAGATCCCCGATCACGCCGCCGCCGAGCGCCACCACAAGGTCGCCGCGCTCAATCTTCGCAGCCAGCACCGCGTCGCAGACCTGTTCCAGGCTGGCATAGGATTTGGTGGCCTCGCCGGGAGGCAGGGTGATGACGGATACGCGCAGCCCTTGAGCTTCAAGCGAAGCCATCAGGGCGTGGGCATAGAGCGGCCCTACATGCTCATCCGTCACGATGGCGGCGGCGCGTGCGCCCAAAGCCGCGATGCGCGCTCCGGCACTCTCGATCAGGCCGCGCCCGACCAGGATCTCGTAGGCCCTGTCTCCAAGCGGAACCGGCACCGTGATAAGGGACGGGGTGTCCATCAGGGCGGAAGCAGAGGTCATGTCCGGGCGCGCTCCTGCTTCTCGTGCTCGAACCATTCCCGCAGCGCCTTGATGAGTTCGGTCACCACCTTGTCGTGCGGGGCCTCGTGGGAATCGACCGTGATGTCGGCCGTGGCATAGACCGGGTGGCGCAGGTCCATGAGGCGGCGCATGGTGCCCTCGGGATCCGGGTTCTGCAGCAGGGGACGGGTCGAGCGCTTGCGAACCCGGCGCATGAGAACGTCGAGATCGGCCTTGAGCCAGATCGAGATGCCCCGCTCGGCGATCCGCCCGCGGGTCTCCTCGTTCATGAAGGCGCCGCCGCCCGTGGCCAGCACGATCGGCCCCTCCTGCAGGAGGCGGGCGATCACGCGGCGCTCGCCATCGCGAAAGTGCTCTTCGCCATGGACGGCGAAGATTTCGGGGATCGTCATGCCGGCCGCGGCCTCGATCTCGTGATCGGCGTCACGGAAAGGCAGCTTGAGCGCCTGCGCGAGCCTGCGGCCCACGGTGCTCTTCCCGGCGCCCATGAGGCCGACGAGCACGAGCGATCGCGTGCCGAGCAGGCGGCTGATGGGATGGCCGCGCTGGCTTGCCTGGTCTTGCCCGCCAGCTTCATCGAGCGAATTGAAGCGGCTGATTTTGTTCATGGTCCCTGTCCTAGCACGGGCGCGGCGGCCTGTCACAAGGGCGTTACCTTTCAACCACCCGAAACTTAACTGATGCGAAGGACTTGCCTTCGCGCCCGTGGCATGGTTCTAGCGGGTCAACATATCTAGAGGCTCAGGTGCCCACGCTCTTTCGGTTTCTCCTCGTCGTCGCCATTCTTGCCGGCCTTGGCTTTGCCGCCATGTTCGCCCTGGCGACCCTTGTCGACCCCGACCCGCGGGAAATCAGCGTTCCGGTCCAGACCAGCCGCCCGCCTTCCTCTTCATGAGCGGCGCCCGCCACGCCAGCCTCTTCCTCGACATGCTTGCCGCCGAGCGCGGCGCCTCCAAGAACACGCTCGATGCCTACCGGCGCGACCTTGACGATTACCTGAGCTTCCTCGCTGAGGCGGGCGCCCAGCCCAGCAGCGCGAGCTCCGCCACCATCCGGGGCTTCATGGCGAGCCTGGAGGAGCGGGGCCTGAAGGCGTCCTCCGCGGCCCGCCGGCTCTCGGCCGTGCGCCAGTTCCACAAGTTCCTCTACGTGGAGGGCTATGCCCCGGCCGATCCGACCGCCGCCGTGTCAGCGCCCAAGCGGGGCAGGGCGCTGCCCAAGGTTCTTTCCGTCGCCGAGGTCGACCGCCTGCTGCAGGTGGCCTCCGAGGGGATTGCCCATCCTCAGGCCACCCCGCCTGAGCGCCTGCGGGCCGCCCGCATGACCTGCCTGCTGGAGCTTCTCTACGCCACGGGCCTGCGCGTCTCCGAGCTGATCGCCCTGCCTGAAAGCGCCGCCAAGACCCGCGACCGCTTCCTCGTGGTGCGCGGCAAAGGCGCCAAGGAGCGGCTGGTGCCCCTCACGGATGCGGCGAAGGAAGCAGCCACCACCTACCTCGCCCTCCTGGAGGAGCAGAAGAAGGCCGCCGGCCCCTGGCTGTTCCCGGCCGACAGCGAGAGCGGCCACCTGACCCGCCAGGCCTTCGCCCGCGACCTGAAGGCGGTGGCCGGCGCCGCGGGGCTGCGCGCCGACAAGGTCAGCCCCCACGTGCTCCGCCACGCCTTTGCCAGCCACCTGCTCCAGAACGGGGCGGACCTGCGCGTGGTGCAGGAGCTTCTGGGCCATTCCAACATCTCGACCACGCAGATCTACACCCACGTGCTCGACGAGCGGCTGAAGAGCATGGTGCGCGATCTGCACCCGCTGGCGGAGGGCGGGGAGGCATAACAACCCTCCCCGTCATCCCCGGACTTGTTCCGGGGATCCACGTCTCTGCAACGCTGTGGTTCTCAAGACGTGGATGGCCGGGACAAGCCCGGCCATGACGAAGAGGGTGTCATCCCCGGCGGTCCGTCAGGACCGGGAAGGGGATCCATGTTTACCCTCAACGCTATGGATTCCCTTCCCCTCCGCTGACGCTCCGGCCGGGAATGACACCGCTCGAAGTGTTACCGCCGCTTCAGCAGAAACACCGCCTGATCGCCGAGCAGGTTCCACACCCACCAGGGCAGGGTGACCCGCATGGGCTGGCCGCCGGCATTGAGCGCCACGGCTTTCTCCATCCCTGCTCCGACCTCGCGGCACAGCTCCACGAAGTCGCGGATGGTGCAGAAATGGATGTTGGGCGTGTCGTACCAGGAATAGGGCAGGTTCTCGGTCATGGGCATCCGGCCCCGGATGCCGAGCTCGAAGCGCACGCGCCAATGGCCGAAATTCGGGAAGGACACGATGGCCCGGCGGCCGATGCGCAGGAGATGCTCCAGCACCACCTTCGGTTGCTTCGTGGCCTGGATCGTCTGCGAGAGGATGACGTAGTCGAAGGCGTCGTCCGGATAATCGGCGAGGTCCGTGTCGGCATCGCCCTGGATCACCGGCAGTCCCCTGGCCAGGCAGGCGTTCACGCCCTCGCGCGAAATCTCGATGCCGCGCCCGTCGACGCCTTTGCGGTCGCGTAAGATGGCGAGCAGCGAGCCGTCGCCGCAGCCCACGTCGAGGACACGGGAGCCGGGCTCCACCATGTCGGCCACCAGGAGGAAGTCGAGGCGGTGGCCGGTCTCGGCGTCGGTCAGGGGCAGGATGCTCGGCAGGGTCATGCGATCCCCCGCACCCGTGCGGCCGCGTCGATGAAGCCACGGGCAGCGGCGAACATCTCCGGCTCCTCGAGCAGGAAGGCGTCATGTCCCTTGTCGCTCTCCACCTCCACGAAGGCCACGGACGCCGCCGCCGCGTTGAGCGCATGGACGATGGCGCGCGAGTCGGAGGTGGGAAACAGCCAGTCGGAGGTGAACGAGATCACGCAGAAGCGCGTAGCCGTGCCCTTGAAGGCCTTGACCAGCGAGCCGCCATGCTCGGCCGCGATGTCGAAGTAATCCATCGCCCGGGTGACGTAGAGGTAGGAATTGGCATCGAACCGCTCGACGAAGGCGATGCCCTGGTAGCGCAGGTAGCTCTCGATCTGGAAATCGGCATCGAAGGAGAAGGTCGGCGCGGCCCGATCCTGGAAATTACGCCCGAATTTCCGGTGCAGGGCGACCTCGGACAGGTAGGTGATGTGCGCGCCCATGCGGGCGACCGCGAGACCCTTGGAGGGGCGCGTGCCCTCGTTCAGGTAGCGCCCGCCGCGCCATTCCGGATCGGCCATCACGGCCTGGCGGCCAACCTCGTGGAAGGCGATGTTCTGGGCCGAATGTCGGGCCGCAGTGGCGATGGGCAGGGCCGCAAAAACCCGGTCCGGATAGCTCACGGCCCATTGCAGCACCTGCATGCCGCCCATGGAGCCGCCGACCACGCAGAAGAGCTTCTCGATGCCGAGCCGGTCGATGAGGGCCGCCTGCGCCCGCACCATGTCGGGAACGGTCACGACCGGAAAATCGAGGGCGTAGGGCTGGCCCGTGGCCGGGTTGATCGAGGCCGGGCCCGTGGTGCCCATGCAGCCGCCGATCACGTTGGCGCAGATCACGAACAACCGGTTGGTGTCCACCGGCCGGCTGGGCCCCACCATGGTCAGCCACCAGCCGGGCTTGCCCGTCACCGGATTGTCGTTCGCCACATGCTGGTCGCCGGTAAGCGCATGGCAGATCAGGACCGCGTTGGACTTCTCGGCATTGAGCGTGCCGTAGGTCTGGTAGGCGATCTGCCAGGGCGCAAGCGCGATGCCTGCATCCATCATCAGGGGCTCGTCCGCGCCAAAGCGCATGACCAGGCTCGACGGATCGTCGACCTGGCTTCGCGGTTCGGAGACAAGGGGGGCAAAGGACATGCTTTTCTATGGAAACGTTCGTTCTTTCGAACAACCGGTACTGCGGGGAGGCGGTTGCGTCAACGCGGATGAACGCTCCAACAGGACGAGCATGCAGGTGTCATCCCCGGCGCACGAAGTGCGGGAAGGGGATCCACGATCCGGCGAGGCGCTATGGCTTCCCTTCCCCTCCGATGGCTTGCGCCATCTCCGGCCGGGAATGACACCCCTTGGTCATGGCCGGCCCTGTGCCGGCCATCCCGATGATGTAAAGCGCCGCGTTATTCATTGATCGGGATCACCGGCACAAGGCCGGTGATGACGGTCGGCAGGCCCTTGTTCGCTCTTTGTTCTTGACAATCCTCCTAACCTTGGCTATAGCTGCTGTGGCCTGCCTCACGAGGGACGCGCCCGAGACGTCGGTGGTGGAGGCGGGATCCGGTTCTGACCCGTCAGGGGAGTCGCACCCTCTGACAGTCAGGGTCCTGCGTGGAGGAGGCAGAAAGACCGACCTGTTCGGGCAGGCTCCTGTCTCCGCTCCTCCCCAGCCTTGCCGGCACCGGTGCACCCGGGGCTGCGCATATGACGCGCCGTAGCGCCCTCTGAGGGTTCGTCCCTGACGGGCTGGAGCGCAAGGCTCAGGATCGAAAAGCCGGGCGCGGGAGCAAGGCTGCGTCCCGTCCGGGCGGAACTCCCGTCCCGAACCCCCTCTGCGCGCTCCGCTGGAGCGGCGAGGCAGATCTTAGTCCCGCGCTTCCCTCAGACCTCGAGACAAGCCAGGACAAAGCCTACAATCCTTCGCGCCACGGGCGCGGAGCCGCTGCCTCATGCGTAGGGCCTGCCGCGCAATCAGGGATGACAAATTCTGCCAAAACCGCCAAAGAATGGCGCCCGACCTGAGAGACCGGTTCGTGAATCTCTACCTCATCCTGAGGAGCCCAAGGAGTGGGCGTCTCGAAGGAGGATCCAGTGCTCTCTGGAAGCTCCTTCGAGACGGCCGCTTAAGCGACCTCCTCAGGATGAGGGCTAGGTGTGCAGATGAGCCCGAGCCGAAGGAACCCGCCCATGTCCGCCGAGAAGCCCGCCGAAAAGGCCGCACTTGCCCTTGCCGAACTCCGCCAGGAGATCGACCGCATCGACGAGGCGATGCACCGGCTGCTCATGGAGCGCGGCACCATCATCGACCGGCTGATCGCCTCCAAGAAGGCCTCGACGACGGGCCTCAGTTCGGCTTTCCGTCCCGGCCGCGAGGCCTCGATGATGAAGGCGCTGGCCGAGCGGCACGAGGGCCTGCTGCCCCTCGACACGGTGGAGAGCATCTGGCGGGTGATCATCGGCACCTTCACCTATGTGCAGTCGAATTATTCCGTTCATGCCGACATCTCCGGGGGCGATGCGCCCATGCGGGACTCGGCCCGGTTCCATTTCGGCTTCACGGTGCCGTACGTCACCCATCCCAGCGCCGCGGCGGTGATCGAGGCGGTGGCCTCCTCCGGGGGCGATCTCGGCATCTTCCGCCTCGACCAGGGGGCAACGAGCGGCGCCTGGTGGCGCACGCTCGCCGACCGGGAGCGCCCGAAGGTCATCGCGCGCCTGCCCTTCATCGAGCGGCCCGACCATCCCGCCGGCACCCCGGTCTTCGTCATCTCGAAGCCGCTGGTGGATGCGGCGATGCGCGACGTGGTGCTCTATGCCGCCCAGTTCGAGCGCTGGCACCGGGGCGCCAATGAGGCCCTTGTCCGCCTCGGCGGCGAGGTGGTGGCGAGCGCCGCCGACGCCCATGGCCTGTCGGAGCTCATCGCGGTGCCCGGCACCGTCGAGCCTGCCCGGCTGCATGAGACCCTGACGAAGGCGGGCGCCAGCCTCGCCCAGCTCGCCGAGGTCGGCAGCCATGCCGAACGTTTCCACGTGAAATAAGAACGCAGCTGCGCTAGAGCGTCTCCCGACAATCGATCTTTAGGAAACAATGATGTCCGCTCGTCCCCAGCCCCGTCCCGGCGTGATGCAGATCGACGCCTATGTGCCCGGCAAGAGCAAGGCCGCAGGGGTTGCGAAGATCCATAAGCTCTCCTCGAACGAGACGCCGCTCGGCCCTTCGCCCAAAGCCATGGACGCGATCCGGACCTTCGAGCATCTCGAGCTTTATCCGGACGGTGCCGCCACGAAGCTGCGTGAGGCGATTGCGGCCCGCTACGGGCTCGATCCGAACCGCATCATCTGCGGCACAGGCTCCGACGAGCTCCTGTCCCTGATCACCAATGCCTATGTGGGTCCGGGCGATGAGGGCATCTTCACCGAGCACGGCTTCCTGGTCTACCGCATCGCGATCCAGGCCGCGGGCGGCACGCCCGTGGTGGCGCCGGAGAAGGATCTGCGCACGGACGTGGATGCGATCCTGGCGAAGGTGACGGACCGGACCAAGATCGTCTTCCTCGCCAATCCCAACAACCCAACCGGCACCTACATCCCGTTCGACGAGGTGAAGCGCCTGCACGCGGGCCTGCCGCCGCATGTGCTGCTGGTGCTGGACGCGGCCTATGCGGAGTATGTCCGCCGCAACGATTACGAGGCGGGCCTGGAACTCGTCGCTACCTCCGAGAACGTGGTGATGACGCGCACCTTCTCGAAGATTTATGGGCTCGCCAACCTGCGCCTCGGCTGGATGGTGGCGCCGGCTCATATCGCGGATGCGATCAACCGCATCCGCGGCCCGTTCAACGTGAGCGGCCCGGCCATGGCCGCCGGCATCGCTGCCATTCAGGACGAGGCGCATATCGCAAAGGCCATCGAGCACAACGAGCGCTGGCTTGCCTGGCTCACTCGCGAGATCGAGGCGCTGGGCCTGAAGGTGACGCCGAGCGTCGGCAATTTCCTGCTGATCCATTTCCCGCAGGAAGCAGGCAAGACTGCCAAGGAGGCAGATAGCTTCCTCACCGCGCGCGGGCTGATCCTGCGCCAGGTGGCAGCCTATGGCCTGCCCGACGCCTTGCGCCTGACGGTGGGCAGCGAGGAGGCGAACGGCCTCGTCGTGGCGGCTTTGCGCGATTTTCTAGGTGGCAAAAATGCCTGAGCGTCTCGGCCCCCCGCGTGACACGCCGCTCGTCGAGCGGGTTGCTCTCATCGGCCTCGGGCTGATCGGCTCGTCCATCGCCCGCGCCAGCCGGCATCTCAACCTTGCCCGCACCATCGTGGCGGTCGATGCGAGCGACGCGGTGGTGGCGCGGGTGCGCGAACTTAGGCTTGCCGACGAGGCCACCACCGATGTGGCAGCCGGCGTGCGGGATGCGGATCTCGTGATCCTCTGCGTGCCCGTGGGCGTCTGCGGCAAGGTCGCGGAAGCGATGCGCTCAGGATTGAAGCCCGACTGCATCGTGTCGGATGTGGGCTCGGTGAAAGCTTCCGTAGTGGCCCAGGTGCAGCCGCATCTGCCGGCAGGCGTGCATTTCGTCCCGGCCCATCCGGTGGCGGGCACCGAGCATTCCGGCCCTGACGCAGGCTTCTCGACGCTCTTCCACAATCGCTGGTGCATCCTCACCCCGCCCGAGGGCACGGACGAGGCGGCGGTCGAGCGCGTGCGCGCCTTCTGGGAGGCCATGGGCTCCAACGTGGAGGTCATGACCGCGCAGCACCATGATCTCGTGCTCGCCATCACCAGCCACGTGCCGCATCTGATCGCCTACAACATCGTCGGCACGGCGGCGGATCTGGAGACGGTCACGCAAGGCGAGGTGATCAAGTTCTCCGCCGGCGGCTTTCGCGATTTCACCCGCATCGCGGCCTCCGACCCCACCATGTGGCGCGACGTGTTCCTGCACAACCGCGAGGCCGTGCTGGAAATGCTGGGCCGCCTCAACGAGGACATCGCCCTGCTGGCGCGGGCCATCCGCTGGGGCGAGGGCGACAAGCTCTTCGACCTCTTCACCCGCACGCGGGCCATCCGCCGCGGCATCATCTCGTCTGGCCAGGAAACCCCGGAGCCGGATTTCGGCCGCAGGCGCGAGGACAAGGCTCAGTGAGCCGGCACGTTTGGCATCCCCGGCGCACGAAGTGCGGGAAGGGGATCCATGGCGTTGAGCTTGCGGGTGGATTCCCTTCCCCTCCGCTGACGCTCCGGCCGGGAATGACACTGAACCTTCCCACGTCATGGCCGGGCTTGTCCCGGCCATCCCGATCATGTGAAGCGCCGCGCCTTTCTGATCGAGATCACCGGCACAGGGCCGGTGATGACGTCGAGAAATCCATCAATAAAGCGGTTGCAGTTTCACGTTCGGGATCACGAAGGGTCCCATGGCCAGGAAGCCATTCTCAAGCCGCAGCGGCGGCAGGGTGGCGAGCTGCGGCTTGGCGTTGGGCTGAGCGGCATTCGCGCGCGGCCCCTGTCCCAGCAGCATCCCTAAAAGATTGCCGCCGAGTCGCCCGCCGGTGAGGTTGCCGAGAAGGCCGTCGAGCCCGGCAGCCGCCACGTTCAGCTGACCGGCCGGCCGGTGCTGCTCGTCGAGGCGCAGCTCGCCCTTGGTTTCGATCTGGCGCGAGCCCTTGGCGGCCGACAGCATCAGGATGTCGAGCTTGCCGCCGGCTTTGCGCCAGAGCTCCATCTCCTCCGCAATGGTGCCGCCCTTGAAGCCGTCCGCCTGAGTGACGGTGACATCTGCGTTGAGGTTCGTCGCCTCGGCGCCGCCGATGAGCGCATCGAGCAGCGGAATGCGGGCTTCTGTGATGGAGGCCGCCACGTCGCGCGCCTGATCGGCTCCACGCGACGGGTTGGGCCGGATATGCAGCTCCAGACGCTTGCCCGATCCCGTCAGCTCGCCCGCCGGCAGGCCGGTGACGGTCACCTTCGGTGCATTGGCCGCAACCGAGACGCGCTGCAACCCCGTTTGCGAGGCATTGATGCTGGCCTGCAGCAGATCCCAGCTGCCCTGCACCGTCACGGTTCCGTCCGTCACGCGCAAGGGGCCGGCCACCTCGGTGATGATGCGGCGGGGCTGGTAGACCTGCGCCACGGCCTCGGTGCGGCCGAAGGAGGCGGTGACCGCACCTCGCTTGAAGTCGAGCGCATTGCAGATCACCTCGATGCGGAAGGGGTAGCCGGCGATCCTGCGGTCCGCACAGGACCATTCCCGTCCGGCGCGCGCCTCCGCGGCAAGCCAGCCGTCGAGGGCTTCGGCCGTGCGGTTGCGGATCACGAACCAGGCGACGGTCCAGGCGATGGCGAGGAGAAGCAGCAGGACGAAGGGCGTGTAGAGCCAGAAGCGACTGCGGCGAACATTCCCCGTCGGGGCGGCCTGATCCATGCGCGATCTCCTGTTGTGTTGGCGCTTGGTAACTGGTAGCGCGCGAACCTGGCAAGGTTCGGGCGGGGTGACATGAACGACCTCACGGAGGATTTATGGGTGTTCGGCTACGGCTCGCTCATGTGGCGACCGGGCTTTCCCTACCTTGAGCGCGTGCATGCCCATCTCTACGGCTACCACCGCTCGCTCTGCGTCTACTCCCATGTCCATCGCGGAACCCCTGAGCACCCTGGGCTGGTGCTCGGTCTCGACCGCGGCGGGCGCTGCCATGGCGTCGCCTTCCGGGTCGCCCCGGAGGAGGCGAAGGCCACGATCCAGTACCTGCGCGAGCGCGAGCAGGTCACCGCCGTCTATCTGGAGCGCCGCCTGCCGGTGCGGCTGGCCGACGGCCGCCGGGTTCGCGCCCTGGCCTATGTGGTCGACCGCTATCACGGGCAATATGCGGGACGTTTGTCCTTCGAGGATGTGCTGAAGCACGTGCAGCAGGGGCAGGGCGTTTCCGGGCGCAACCCGGATTACGTGCGCAACACCTACGATCATCTTATCGGAATGAGCGTGGTCGATCCGCTGCTGCACAAGATCCTGGAAGCGCTGGATCAGGAGGCCTGAGTCTCGTCCTCGCGCAGATCCTCGAAGATTGCGCGGCGATCCTCGTCGGTTGCGGCAAGCCGGTGGATGTGCAGCTCGGTGGCGCCCAGTTCCTGGACCTTGGCCAGCCAGCGCATCCGGGTGTGCTCGGCCGGCTCGGACGCGGCCATGGCGGCGTCGATCACCGTGCCGGTGCCGTCCCGGTCCCGCCTGACAGCCAGGATTACGGCGTCGGTGACGTCGAGCAGTTCCTCTTCGTTCAGGGGATGGACGCCCACGATATAGCGGCGGCCCGAACGGCCGCGCCAGGAACTCAAGGTGGAAGAGGAGCGAAGCCCTGCGGTCGCCCGTAGCCGTTCCTCGCGCACACTAGCCCTCCGCATTCGGTCGTTGCGGAGATCCCGCATGGCCGCGTTCCAGGATATGGTTCGTTTGTTCGCCATATGTTCTTATATGTAAGAACGGTCGGGTGAGTCGTCAAGGTAACGAAAAGCTTGGCAGGACTTGTGTTTGCGGGTTTTTAAAGTGTCGTCCCTCAGCAACCCTCTCCGTCATCCCCGGGCTTGTCCCGAGGATCCACGTCTTTGACGCACCGCGGTTCCTTAAGACGTGGATGGCCGCAACAGGTGCGGCCATGACGGCACGATATTAAGCTTTCGACAGCGAGGCGTCCGAGGCTGTCGAAGAACCCAAACCGAGCTCCTGCCGGCCCTTTTCGTACAGCCGGTCGGAGGCCATCTCGATCTCGCCCTGCACCCGCTGGAAAAATTCGTCGCGAGGCAGGCCCGCCGGGATGGGGTCGAGCACCTCGATCCGCACCGTGCCGGGGCGGCGGATGAACTGGCGGCGCGGCCAGAACAGCCCGGCATTCAGGGCGATCGGAATGCAGGGAAAACCGAGATTCTGGTAGAGATGCGCCACGCCGTACTTGTAGGCCGGCGGCGCGCCCGGTGGGCGGCGGGTTCCTTCGGGGAAGATGATGATCTGGCGTCCGTGCTGGGCCTCCTCCTTCGCCCGCTGGGTCATCTGAACCAGGGCGATCGTGCCGGCCTTGCGGTTCACGGGCACGCAGCGCGCCTTGGCCAGGTGCCAGCCGAAGATCGGAATCCACATGAGCTCCCGCTTCAGGATGTAAGTCGGATCATCCAGGATCGTCACGATGGCGAAGGTCTCAAGAAACGACTGGTGCTTGGCCGCCACCAGCGCCCCGTCCGGCGGGATCTTCTCCCGGCCGGTGATCTCCACCTTGACGCCGGCAATGACCCGCAGGAGCCAGATAGAGCTGCGGCCCCAGAGCTTGACCATCTCCATGAAGGTCCGGCGCGGCACCAGGAGGCCCGGGATCAGCAGGAACAGCCACAGGAGCAGGTTGGCGTAAAAGGCGACGTTGAACAGCAGGGAGCGGAGGATCAGCATGGCGTCTTGAAGAGGAGATGCGGAGCAACAGGCTCCGCGGTCGCGCCGACCTTAGATGGTTTTTGCGGGCTTCTCTAGCGCCAGATCGGCTCGGCGATCAGCTGACGTTTGACCGGAGACCCGCCGCTGATGAGGTGAGCCACCGAGGAGCGCTCCGGGTCGTCCTCGAGGTGCGTGCGCACCCAGACCGCCAGGAACTTTAGGTATTCGGTGAAGATCACCCGGGCCACCGCCGGATTGTGCCACCAGTCATGCGGGTCGATGGTCGCAGCCACCGGGTAGGGGATCTTCTGCAGGTTGGGCAGGGCGTGGTCGAGCTCCGCGAGGGTGCGCGGCATGTGGTAGTTCGAGGTCACCACGATGATGGTGTCGAAGCCGTTCTTCTCGGCCCAACGCCGGGTCTCGATGGCGTTGCCGATGGTGTTGCGGGCCCGGTAGTCGAGATCCACGCAGCAATCGAACAGGCGCCGCTGGCCCGGATTGAGGCGGGCGATCTGGTCGCGGCTGGTGTTCTCGTTGACGCCCGAGATCAGGAGCCTCTTGGCATAGCCCTTGTCCAGAAGGTCGATGGCATCGCCGATGCGCTGAGCGCCGCCGGTGAGCGCCACGATGCCGTCCGCCCGGGTTTCCGGACGCTGCTCGAAGCGGTCGAGGCTGTAGACGAAGGCGAGAAAACCCAGGAAGCCGATGATGGCGGCACAGGTCGCGGCCCAGAAGCCGAAGCCCAGGATGCGTCGCGCCCACGACCGCCGTGCGGGAGCCTTAGGCGATTCCTGCATCGTCCAGCCCCAGCCGACGGTTTCCGTGGCGTCCGGCGCACCCCAACTCTGCGTTTGCGAGGTCATCCTGGACGAGGATAATGGAGATTGCGGCAATGGAGAGGCAGCTCACTCTTTCCCTGTTAACCCTCACCATCAACCATTTTCGTTAAGAAAGCGTCTCACGGTCAGCCGCGACACGATGCCCGTGATGACGGCCACGAAGAGCGCGATCAGGATCACGACCGCATAGCCCCGCCAGCTGATCGTGAAGGCGCCGAACAGGGCCTCGATCTGATCGCCCGTGGGGCTCGCCCGCCAGGAGCGGGTCACGAGGCCCAGGATGAGGGTCAGGACCATGGCCGCGCCGGCCCCGATGGCCGCTCCCCGCAGCCCGAGCCGGAAGAAGCGGCGCTGGAATTCCTTGGCGATGAAGTCGTCGTTCGCGCCCACGAAATGGAGCACCTCCACCACCTCCCGGTTGCTCGCCATGGCGCCCCGGGTGGCGAAGATGACGGCGAGCGCCGCCGCGACCAGCACCAGGCTGACCAGGAACACGCCGACGCCGATGATGGTGTTGGCCATGGTGGAGAGCCGCGAGACCCAGAGGGCGTGGTCGTCCAGCGTCGCGCCGGGCACGTCGCGCTGGAGGGATTGCCTTAAAGCGCTGAAATCCGGCTTCGCACCGTCCCGGATCTTGATCACGATCAGGCGCGGCACCGGCAGGTCGTTGAAGTCGAGGCCGGTTCCGAGCCACGGCTCGAGCAGGCGCTCGGATTCCTCCCGCGAGAAGGCCTGAGCGGCCTCTACCCCCGGCGCCTGCCGGGCCAGCGCCACCGCGCGCTCCACGTCCTGGTCGATGGAACGCTGGGCGTTGGGGCGGATCTGGATGGTGACTTCCCGGGAAATCTCGGAGCGCCACTGGGCGGAAGAGGCCGCGACGAGCTCCGCGCCGCCGGCGCACAGGGCCGCCAGGAAGGTGAGGATCGCGATGACGGCCGCGAGCGCCTGGCCGCCAGCCGAGTCCACCGGCACAAGGGGCGCGTTCCGGCTTAAGGACGCGGGCAGGGGGCGCCTCTGCCCGTCCGGGGCCGCGGCGGCCTTCCTCAGGCGCGGTTGCGGGGAGGCGCTCATCCGGCTCACTCGTCGATATGCAGCTGGCCGTCGCCGAGCACGAGGCGGCGGACGTCGAGCTGATCCATGAGGCTGAAATCGTGGGTGGCGATCACCACCGAGGTTCCAAGCCGGTTGAGTTCGATGAAGAGGCGCAGGAGGCGGCGGGCGAGCGACGGGTCCACGTTGCCGGTGGGCTCGTCGGCGAGCAGCAGATCGGGGCGCACGATCAGCGCGCGGGCGATCGCCGCACGCTGCTTCTCGCCGCCCGACAGCACCGGCGGCAGCATGTGCATGCGGTCGCCCAAGCCCACCCAGCGCAGCAGCTCGACCACTTCTGCCCGGTAGCTCGCCTCCTCCTTGCCCTGCACGCGCAGGGGCAGGGCCACGTTCTCGTAAGTCGTCAGGTGGTCGAGCAGGCGGAAATCCTGAAACACCACGCCCATGCGGCGGCGCAGGGAGGTCAGCTCGTCCTTCGAGATCCGGGAGACGTCCTCCCCGAACATGGAGATCAGGCCGCGGGTCGGCTTCACCGAGAGCAGGATGAGGCGCAGCAGCGTCGTCTTGCCGGCGCCGGACGGGCCGGTGAGGAACTGGAAAGAGTTGGGCTCGATGGAGAAGGTCAGGTCGCGCAGGACCTCGGGCCCCATGCCGTAGCGCACGCCCACGTTCTCGAAATGCACGACCGGCGGCGCGCCGTCATCGTAGTGATAATCGTCGTGATTGAGCGCTTTCACACCGAGTCGAGCCATCCTTGAGTGTTGCAGTTATGGGGCGGAAGACATCTGCGATTCGCTCCTTATCGCCCCGTTATGGTTAGCAAGCCATAAACTTGCAGGACTGTAACGGGAAGCGAAGCTCTCGCGGGACATTGCCGCAGGAGTGGACGAGGGGGCGTTACACTCCCTCGTCATCACCGGCCTTGTGCCGGTGATCTCGATCATGGGGAGCGCTGTGCCTCTCGGAATCGGGATGGCCGGGTCAGGCCCGGCCATGACGGAGTGGGTGTCATCCCCGGCGAGCCGCAGGCGAGGGAAGGGGATCCACTCACACGCACAGTGCTATGGATTCCCTTCCCTCCGCTGCGCTCCGGCCGGGAATGACACCGGAGCGACGCCATCGGCTAAAAAGCGATGAACTTGTTTGACATCCCGGGCCAAGCATGGTCGTGAAGAGGCGGCTTCGAGAGCCCCATATTTCTTTTCTGGACAATCATGATGAGCACTGCCCACCGCATCCGGGTTCTTTTCGACGAGGACACCATCGCCAAGCGCAACGAGGCGCTGGCCCAGGAGATCGCGGCCGCCAAGCCCGAAAACCTGCTCGTGGTGGCCGTGCTCAAGGGCAGCTTCATGTTCGCCGCCGACCTGATCCGCGCCCTGCACCGGGCCGGGCTCACCCCGCAGGTCGAGTTCGTGCACCTGTCGAGCTACCTGGACGGCACCGTCTCCACCGGCAATGTCACCATCCTGCGCGACATCGAGAGCGACGTGCGCGGGCGCGATGTGCTGCTCGTAGACGACATTCTGGAGTCGGGCCGCACCGTGACCTTCGCCAAGGACCTGATCATGGCCCGCGGCGCCAAGAGCGTGAAGACCGCCGTGCTGCTGGAAAAGCCCGGCAAGCGCGCCGTGCAGATCCAACCGGATTATGTGGGCTTCACCTGCCCGGACGTGTTCGTGATCGGCTACGGCATGGACGTGGCCCATTCCTACCGGCAGCTGCCTTTCGTCGGCGTCCTCGATCATCACGACAAGGACCCGGACCTGTTCGACAAGCCGGGCCAGTAGCGCACGCTTCCAAATACACGACTCTCATCCTGAGTGTCCTGTCCATAAAGCTCCGGCAGCCCTGCTCCCGTCATCACCGGCCTTGTGCCGGTGATCTCGATGGCCTGAAGCGCCGTGCTTGTCAGCATCGGGATGGCCGGCACAAGGCCGGCCATGACGAAAACTGAGGCGCACTCCTCTTTATGAGCCAGCCTCTAAGGAGCGTAGCGTCTCAAGGGACGAGGCGTCTCCAGCGCACACTGGATTCTCCTTCGAGACGCAGCTTTCAGCTGCTTCTCAGGATGAGGTTGTTGTCTGAGGTATAAATCAGCCGTTGAGCCGCCAGATCGTGGCGTTGAGCAGGGTGGCATAGCTGACCCAGGCCAAATACGGCACGAGCAGAAGGGCCGCCGTGCGGTCGAGCCTCCAGAAGGTGCGGATCGTGGCGAGGATCGCCACGATCAGGGCCGCGATGACCATGAGGCCTGCGAGCGGGCTTTGGCCGCCGAAGAACGCGAAGGACCACGTTCCGTTCAAGGCGAGCTGCACGAAGAATGCGATGATGGCCGTGGACCGTCCGGGCCGGTTCTCAGGCAGCGAGAGAATGCGCCAGAGCGCATAGGCCATCATGGCATAAAGGATCGTCCAGGCGACCGGAAAGGCCCAGTTCGGCGGTGTGAAGGACGGCTTCTGGAGGCCCGCATACCAGCCCGGGATGTTCGGCTGTGTGATCAGGCTTGCCGACACCGCCACCGCGACCACCGGCAGCACGGCCACAAGAAAGCGCAGGAGCGGCGGCATTGCATGGCTGCCCGGCACAGTTTGATCTGTATGCATTCCCCAAATCCCTTTAAGGACAGCGTGTCAGTTTTCCAGTGACGCAACCGTCACGCTCTCCGGAGGTTCCCCATGTCGTCATCGCGTTCCCCGTGGTCGAAGCGCAGCCTGACCGCGCAGGCCATGGGCCATGTGGATCCGATCACCAAGGCGGTCGTGCCGCCGATTCATGTGGCGACCACCTATATCCGCGATGAGGACAATGCCTATTCGTCCGGCTTCGTCTATGGAAGGCCCGACAATGCCACCATCCGCGAGGCGGAAGAAGTGCTGGCGATGCTGGAAGAGGCCGAGGCCGGCGCGCTCCTGTTCTCCTCCGGCATGGCGGCCGCCACCGCCGTGTTCCAGGCCCTCGACCCGGGCGACCACATCGTCGCGTCCAAGGTCATGTACTGGGCCCTGCGCAACTGGCTGATGACGGAAGCCGTCCGCTGGGGCCTCAAGGTCGATTTCGTCGAGACCGACAACCTCGATGCCCTGCGCGAAGCTGTGAAGCCCGGCGCGACCAAGCTGGTCTGGATCGAGACGCCCTCCAACCCGCTCTGGACGATCACGGACATCGCCGGCGCCGCCGGGATCGCCCACGCGGCCGGAGCAAAGCTTGCAGTCGATTCCACCACCGCCTCGCCGATCCACACCCGCCCGCTCAACCTCGGCGCCGACATCGTCATGCATGCGGCGACGAAAGTGCTGAACGGCCATTCCGACGTGGTGGCGGGCGCGCTCGCCGGAGCCAAGGCGGATGCGTTCTGGGCGCGGGTGGCCAACATCCGCAAGATGCAGGGCGCGATCCTCGGACCCTTCGAGGCCTATCTCCTGATGCGCGGCATGCGCACGCTCCATGTGCGCACGGCGGCCCAAGCGAAAAGCGCGCTCGACCTCGCGCAGCGCTTCTCCAACCATCCGAAGGTGGCCCGCGTGCTCTATCCCGGCCTGCCGCAGCATCCCGGCCATGACATCGCCGCCCGGCAGATGGAGAACGGCTTCGGCTACATGCTGTCGATTCAGGTCTCGGAAGGCGAGGCCGCGGCGATCCGCACGGCGGCGCGGGTGGGCCTGTGGAAGCGGGCCACGTCGCTCGGCGGCGTCGAGAGCCTGATCGAGCACCGCGCCTCCATCGAGGGGCCGGGCACCCCCTGCCCGCCGGATCTCCTGCGCCTGTCCACCGGCATTGAGGATATCGAGGACCTCTACCGCGACCTCGACGAGGCGTTGCGGGGATAAGCCTCGGTGTCATTCCCGGCCGGAGCATAGCGGAGGGGAAGGGAATCCACCCGCAGTCACCGAGGCTTGATGGATCCCCTTCCCTCGCTCGGCTCGCCGGGGATGACACCTGCTCGCGTCATGGCCGGGCTTGTCCCGGCCATCTCGATTCTGTGAGGCTCTGCACTTCTCCAATCGAGATCACCGGCACGAGGCCGGTGATGACGGACGGTGAGGCCAGTGAATTCTGGGCCCTCCTTTGCCAGCTATATTGATTCTGTCACAAAACCTGTGCTTCTGTCGTGTAGAGGCGAATTCTGTTTCGCTGCAAAACAAGACCACAAGACCAAGGGAAGACCATGACCCAATCCATCACCCGCCGCCGCGTCCTGCAGACCGGCGTGGCCGCCGCCGCAATCGCCGGCCTGCCGCAGACCAGCTGGGCCGCCGGCCCGGTCGTGAAGCTCCGCATCCTGGAGACCACCGACCTTCACGTGAATGTCTTCCCTTACGACTACTACCGCGATGCGGCTGACGACACGGTGGGTCTCGCCCGCACCGCCACCCTGGTGAAGGGTGCCCGTGCGGAAGCCAAGAACACCATGCTGTTCGACAACGGCGACCTGATCCAGGGCTCGCCTCTGGGCGACTTCATCGCTTATCGCCGCGGCATGAAGAAGGGCGACGTGCATCCCATGGTCGCCGCCATGAACGAGCTCAACTATGATTGCGGCACGCTCGGCAACCACGAGTTCAACTACGGCCTCGAGTTCCTGCAGAACGCCATGGGCACGGCGAAATTCCCGCTGGTGTGCGCCAACGTTCTGAAGGCCAATGGCGAGACCCTGCAGAAGCCCTGGATCGTGCTGGACCGCGAATTCACCGATGAGTCCGGCGCCAAGCAGACGATCAAGGTCGGCGTGATCGGCTTCGTGCCGCCGCAGATCGTCCAGTGGGACAAGTCGCATCTCGACGGCAAGGCCACCACGATCGACATCGTGGACGCCGCCAACAAGCACGTGCCTGACCTGAAGAAGGCCGGCGCCGACATCGTCGTGGCGCTCTGCCATTCCGGCATCGCCGGCGGCGAGCGCAAGGGCGGCGAGGAGAACGCGGCCCTGCATCTGGCCAAGGTCGACGGCATCGACGTGATCCTCACCGGCCACCAGCACTTCACGTTCCCGGGCGGCAAGGAATTCAACAACATTCCCGGCGTCGATGCGCAGAAGGGCACGCTGCACGGCAAGCCCGCCGTCATGGCCGGCTTCTGGGGCAGCCACCTCGGCCTCGTCGACCTGGAACTGACCAAGGAAGGCAATGCCTGGAAGATCGCGAACTTCCGCACCGAGGCGCGCCCGATCTACGACCGCGTCGACCGTAAAGTGGTGGCCAAGGTGGAATCCGACGCGGCCGTGATGGCAGCCGCCAAGGAAGGCCATGAGGCGACGCTGAAATACGTGCGCGAGCCGGTCGGTACGACGGCGGTGCCGATCCATTCCTACTTCTCGCTGGTGTCGGACGACGCCTCCGTGAAGCTCGTGACCGAGGCGCAGGCCTGGTACGTGGCGGACCAGCTCAAGGCCTCGGCCTTCAAGGACCTGCCGATCCTCTCCGCAGGCGCACCCTTCAAGGCCGGCGGCCGCGGCGGTCCGAACTACTTCACGGAGATCAAGCCCGGCCCGCTCGCCATCAAGGACATGGCGGATATCTACATCTATCCGAACACGATCCGGGTGGTGAAGATCACCGGCGCCCAGGTGCGTGAGTGGCTTGAGCGCTCGGCCGGCATCTACAACCAGATCGATCCGGCCAAGGGCGGCGAGCAGGAACTCGTCAATCCGAAGTTCCCGGCCTACAACTTCGACGTGATCGCCGGCGTGCAGTACAAGATCGATCCCACGCAGCCCTCGCGCTACGACGACAACGGCAAGGTGGTGAATGCCAATGCCCGCCGCATCAAGGACCTGACCCACAACGGCAAGCCCGTCGCGGACGACCAGCAGTTCCTCGTGGTGACCAACAACTACCGCGCGGGCGGCGGCGGCAACTTCCCGGGCGCCGATGGCAGCACCATCGTGTTCGAGGCCCCGGATCTCACCCGCGACGCCATCATGCGCTTCATCATCGAGAAGAAGGAAGTGGCCCCGAAGGCGGACGGCTCCTGGTCGCTCGCCGTTCCGGCCGGCGTCACCATGACCTTCACCACCGGCCCGAACGCCGCCAACTACCAGCCGACCGGCATCAAGGTCGAGAAGATGGGCGACGCGCCGGAAGGCTTCGTGAAGTACAAGATCGTGGGCTGATCGTTCGTCAGCCGAATGCGGGACGGCCGGGCCTAGGCCCGGCCGTTTTCGTCTGGGGCGAAGCAGCCTGCCTGAACCTGTCAGGCTCTTAACCGTTGGGTTCTCGATCCTCGTGACCGGAGAGCCCCGTGGGACAGATCACCTTCGATGGCTTGGGTCCCTATGACCTGCCCGATGCCACCCATGCCGATGCGCAGAGGGACGGCGACGGGTTCATGCTGTCGTTCCGCATGTGGAAATCGGACAAGGAATGGACCCTGGTGCGCATCCATGTGAGCGCCGAGGAAGCCAGCAAGCTTGTGCGTCAGATCGGGGACGAGCAGGTGAGAACGGACGGCTCGACGATCATCTGACGAAGCCAGTTCAAGGGATAGGCTCCAACTCCACTTACAAATGACGCATTGGCCCTGTATGGTCTATTCATCAGCGACTCCTTAGTCGGCCGCTGCCCTTTTCGGCGCATCGTGCGTCTCGAAGCTCCCCAGGCTCTGGAGCATCAGCCATGCCCGTCGATCTCCCCCCACAGAAGAAGCTTGGCCAGGCCGGAGCGGCCTCATGGAACCTGGTGTTCGATCGCTCCCTGAACTGGCTCGCCGTCGTTGTCGGCCTCGGACTCTGCCTCTGGATCATTACCCTCGGCGCGTGAAGGGAACCCTGCTCTTGGATCCGGACCGTGACAGCAGATATCCCTGGCTCAGCCTCGTCGGTATTGCCGCCCTCGGCCTGTTCGGGCTCGTCCTGATGGCGATCCTGACACCCTGAACGCCTCGACGGCTTGTCTGGTCAGGGCAATGCGATCAGGTCGTTCAGGTGCTCGGGCTTCGGCTCCCTGCCGAGGCGGCGGCGCTTGGCCAGGATGATCGTGCCGTTGAGCTCCCCGCCGAACAGGAAGATGGCTGAGAGCGTGTAGAGGAAGATCAGCGCCACCATGGCGGTGGCCAGCCCCCCATAGGTGGAGGCATAAGCGCCAGGGTAAAACTCCAGATACCAGCTGAAGGCGAAGCCGCCGAGAAGCCACAGCGCCAGGGTCACACCCACGCCCGGCAGCACCGCGCGAAAGCTGCGCCGTCCTGATGGGACGAGCTTGTAGGCGAGCAGCAGGCCCGCCACGATGACGATGGTGGCAACGCCGATCCGCAGGAAGGCGATGAGCCCGTCGAAGGGCTGCAGCGCCGGCACCCAGGACAGCACGAATCGCCAGAGGAAGGGGCCGAGCACCACGAGGAGCGCCAGCGCCAGCAGCATGAGGGCGCCGGCGATCACGAAGGCGATGGATTCGAGCCGCGTCAGCCACCAGGCGCGGGTCTCGCGCACCCCATAGGCCCGGTTGAGCCCCACGCGCAGGCTCTCCACGCCGCTCGAGGCGAAGTACAGGGCAAGCACGAGGCCGAGGGTCACCACGTCGCTGCGCTTGACCGAGAGAATGGTGTGCACCTCGCCCGCAATGGGGCCGGCGATCTCCCGCGGCCAGGCCTCCAGGATGATGTCCGCCACCTCGTCCGCCAGGGTCCCGGTGCCGAACAGGCTCGCCAGCGCCGTGACCAGGATCAGGAACGGGAACATCGAGGTCAGCACCGAGAGGGCGATATGACTCGCGATGGCCCAGGCATCGTGCAGCACGAAGCGGGTGGACGCGATGGCGACGAGTTCGAGCCAGAGGCGAAGGCGGTTCAACAGCGGGGTCTCCAGAAGGCTGGAGATGGTGCGGCAGGGGGGTGAGGGCAAGGAAACGAGGCGCGAGAGGGTATCATGCCACCACGCCATCTCCACTTCCTCTCTCCCATCGATTTCCCTCCGGCCTCATCCTGAGAGGCTGGCTCATGAAGGACCGGTAACCCTCCTCCCGTCATCACCGGCCTTGTGCCGGTGATCCCGATGGCCTGAAGCGCCGTGCTTGTCAGCATCGGGATGGCCGGAACAAGGCCGGTGATGACGACAACTGAGGCGTGTTCCTCTTTATGAGCCAGCCTCTCAGGAGCAGCGCAGCTGCGTCTCGAAGGATGAGGCTGGTGGATCACAGATGCTCGGATCCAGTTCGAAACCCGACATAGGGATGAGGCCTCATGCATCGACAAACACTGACGCTCGGGCATACAAGGCCAATCCTCTCTTGCGGTTTCCATTCCCGTCCTGTCATGCGCCCGACCCTTTTCGCCCGCCTCGCGCCGCCGCTCTTCGTGCTCATCTGGGCCACCGGCTTCATCGTGGCGCGTCTCGTAGCGCCCTATGCCGAGCCGCTGACGTTTCTGTTCGTGCGCTACGTGCTCGCCACCCTGGTGCTGGCCGGCATCGTCGTGATGGCGCGGGTGTCATGGCCGCGCCGGTGGAGCGACTGGCGCAACAGCATGATCGCCGGGGTTCTCCTGCACGGGCTCTATCTCGGGGGCGTGTTCTGGGCCGTCAAGCACGGGCTGCCCGCAGGCATCTCCGCCCTCGTGGCCGGTCTCCAGCCGCTGGCCACGGGCCTCCTCGCCGGGCCGCTGCTGGGCGAGCAGGTGTCACCGCGTCGTTGGGCCGGCATCAGCATCGGCTTCATGGGCGCAGCCCTCGTGGTGGCCCCAAAGCTCGGCGATGGCGGCGTGCCGCCGCTCGCGCTCTTCATCTGCGTGCTCGGCATGCTCTCCATCACCTTCGGGACGATCTGGCAGAAGCGCACCGGCAGCACGCTTGATCTCCGGGTCAATGCCACCATCCAGTATATCGGGGCCGCCATCGTGACCCTGCCGCTGATGCTGCTGCTGGAAGACGGCCAGATGGAACTCACGGCGCCGCTCCTCGGCGCGCTCGCTTGGGCGGTATTCGGCCTCTCCATCGGGGCGGTCGGCCTGCTGCTGTTCCTGATCCGTCAGGGCGCCGTGGTGGGCGTGGCGACGCTGCTCTATCTCGTGCCGCCGGTTGCGGCCCTCATGGCCTTTGCGCTTTTCGGCGAGACCCTGAGCCTGTTCCAGCTCGCTGGCATGGCTCTCGCGGCGTTGGGCGTCGCGGTGGCGAGCAGGAACTGACACGGACACAAAGCGCTAGACCTCACACCCTCTCACCTCATCCTGAGGAGCAGATGAAGTCTGCGTCTCGACGGAGCGTCCAGAGAGCACTGGATCCTCCTTCGAGACGGCCGCTCTGCGGCCTCCTCAGGATGAGGTGAGAGGTTGAGACACAGCCTCTGGATCAAATTACTTCGTGATCTTCACGGAAACCGGATCGCTGGCGGGAAAGGTTTCTTCCACGCCCTCGTCAAGAAGCTCTTCCTGATGCTTCTTGTTCTCCGTCTGCTTGTCCTCGTCGCGCTTGGTGTTGTCCTGCTCGGACTTCTCACTGCGTTTCTGATCGGTCATGGCTTTCTCCCTTGTCGGATTGCTCGTCTCTGTCGTGGAGACAACGCATGAGGCCAAGCTCCGATCCTCATTCGACAAAATGAAAACGGCGCCTTGCAGCGCCGTTTCCGACATTTGCAATGCTCAGCGCGGCTGGCCCTGCTGCTGGTTGACGAAGTAGTCGAAGGGCAGCTCGGCGATGCGGAACCAGGTGAGCTCCTTCTCGCGGAAGGCGTTCCAGGAGTCGAACACCTTCTTGAACTTGGCGTTGGAGGCCGCGAGCTCGCCATAGAGCTTGTAGGCTTCCTTGTAGCTCTGCTCCATCACGTCGCGCGGGAAGGGACGCAGCTGCACGCCCTGTCCCACGAGGCGGCGGATCGCATCGGCATTCTGCGCATCGTACTTCGCCACGCACATGGCGTTGGCTTCGGCGCAGGCTGCTTCGAGAATGGCCTTATAGTTGGCGGGCAGCTCGTTCCACTTGTTCATGTTCACGTAGAGCGAGGGCTGCGCGCCGCCTTCCCAGAAGCCCGGGTAGTAGTAGTACTGGGCCACCTTCACGAAGCCGAGCTTCTCGTCGTCGTGCGGTCCGGAGAATTCGACAGCGTCGAGGGTGCCGCGCTCCAGGGCCGGGTAGATGTCGCCGGCGGCGAGCACCTGGGGCACCACGCCGAGCTTCTGCATGATCTGGCCGCCCATGCCGGCGATGCGCATCTTGAGGCCGTTCAGGTCCGCGATCGACTTGATCTCCTTGCGGAACCAGCCGCCCATCTGCGCGCCGGTCTGGCCGGCCGGAATCGGGTAGACGTTGTAGTCCTTCATGAACTCGCGCACGAGATCGAGACCGCCGCCGTAATACATCCAGGCATTGTGCTGGCGCACGTTCATGCCCCACGGCACCGAGGTCTCGAACATGAAGGTCGGATCCTTGCCGATGAAGAAGCTCGACAGGGTATAGGAGCACTCAACCGTACCGTTCTGGGTGGCGTCGAGGGTCTGGAGCGCGCCGACGATCTCGCCTGCGGCGAAGGGCTGGATCTGGAACTTGTTGTCGGTGGCGGCGGCCACGCGCTTGGAGATCATCTCGCCGGCACCGAACAGGGTGTCGAGGCTCTTCGGATAGGCGGATGCCATGCGCCAGCGGACTTCGGGCTGCGCCTGCGCGATGGCCGGGGACGCGACCGCGCCCGCTGCGGCTGCCAGGCCTGCGCCTTTGAGAACTTTTCTTCTGTCCATGAGCGTTTCCTCAACCGTTTTATGTCGTCACTGCCGGTTCGGCTGAACAATCCATAAAGCGGGAGGCACGGGGCTGTCACTCCATCTTCCGTAGAGACAGCTATGCAGTGGGGTCATTGGGTTCATCCCGGACGAAGCGTAGCGAAGATCCGGGATCATCAGACGAAAATGGCTCAACCAGCCCTCCTCCCCCTTGTGGGGAGGAGTTGGAGGTGGGGGTGAAGGCGCCTCACCTGTATAGGCTATCGCTCACACCCCCACCCTTGATCCCTCCCCACGAGGGGGAGGGAAAGCGTCTCCTCCTGCGCCCGATCCCGGATCGGCTTGCGCCGTCCGGGATGACGCTTGGGTGGAGAGGATTACCGCTCCTCGGTGCCGCCCTTGGAGAGCGGGCGCTGCTGCTGGCCGCTATGGGCGCGGGCCGAGCGCTTCGGCGGCTTCTCATCGCCGGTCGAGGAGGTTGACTTTCCGCCGGACTGGCTGGCCGTCGGATGGCCGCGCACCAGGGTGCCTTTGGGTACGTCCACCGCGTTGCCGGGCGCCGGCACGCGGGCCCGGGAGGCGGCGCCGCCGCTCATGCTGCCGTTGCCGGCTGTCGCCTCCGTGCGGGCCGGGCGGGGAGCCGGGCTCTTGGCCGCCGTGGTGTTGACGCTCTCAGCGATTTCCTCGTTCGACATCTGGAAGCCGGCATCGTCGTCTTCCTCCTCCGGCACCTCCTTGAAGGAGTGGAGGCCGGCCTTGGAGCCGCTCTTCACGCGATTGTCGTCCACATGGTCGATGTCGAGATCCGGGTCGAGTTTCTTCGAGGCGCCCATCACGCCCGTGGCCTTGGCGGCCGCGCGCTTGGTGTTGCCGACATCGTTGCGCTGGGTCGGACCTGCCACGAAATCATCGCCGGTCTCTTCCTGGGCGATCTCGTTCAGCACCTCATCGACTGGCGGCTCGGGAGGGCGGCCTCGTTTGTCTTGCGCCATGGGCTATTCCTCTTCCTGGATTTTGAGCAGGCTGATGGCTCGGGAGTCTTGCAGAGCCAACGTCCTGTTCGGCACCGCTGTTCCGGCCCTGCAACCGTGAAAAGCAGGGCCGGACGATCATTGTGATGCATCGTCTTATCGGCGAACCGGCATCCGCTTCGCCGGACGATGCTCTACCGGCCAAGTTCCTTCTGGATGTCCTGCAGCATGGTCAGATGCTCCTGGATCTGGCCGCGCGCGAGCTTGGCCACGTTCGTGGTCTCGCGGTTGCCGGAGCCCTGCTTGAGATAGTCATCCTGCAGCTTCAGCAGCTCCTGATGTCCCTGGATCTGCAGGGCCACATAATCCTTGTCGAAGGCAGCACCTCCTGCGGCTTTCGACAGGCGCTCCATCGCCTGCGCGTCCTTGACCGGCAGTTCGGGCGCGGTCGAGGCCGCAGCCTGGGCGCCGCGGGTAGTGGACGCGGTGGCGTTCGGATCGGCGAAGGAATGCATGATCTCGGTGAGCAGGTTCTGCTCGCCCACCTCGAACTCCGCGAACTGCTTCACGCGCGGATTTTGCGCCTTGGTGAGCGCGAAGTTCGATTGCTGCAGCGACACGGTGCTGAGCGCCAGAGCCTGCTGGATGTACTGCCGGTCGGCCTGCGACTGCTCCTGGCCCATGGCGGCCGGCGCGCTGTTGGCCTGACCCTGGCGGGCAGGGGTCTGCGTATCCTGCGGCGCGCCGCCCTGCTGCGTGCGCTGCTGGCGCTGCTGTGCATTCTGCCCGAGCGCCGGATTGGTCTGCGTTTCCGCAGGCTGGGGCGTGGTCGCCTGGGGAATGGCCTGGTTCTGCTGCTGGGCGAAGGCGGGAATGGCAACGGCGGCCATGAGGCCGGCGATCACGAGACGGCGTGACATCAAGAACTCTCCTGCAAAGGGACTGTGAGAGCGAACGTTTGCGGGAAAGTTTGGTTCAGGCATCCCGGTGATGCGACGATCAGTGCCAATCCTTGTCCGAACTCATCTGCATCGCGTCGGCCGCGTGCTTGATGTCGTCCAGATTGACGGGATCGCTGAACGGGTCCTCGTCGAGCTCCGTCACCCGGTTCAGGCGCTTCTGCCAGCGCCGCAGCTCGTCGATATAAGGCTGGTACGGCACGCGCTTCAGGCGTCCGTTCTCCTCCACCAGATCGCAGAGGCCATTGTGCAGCCAATTGCCCTTGTGCCAGTCGGGCATGTCGACGGCGGGGAACAGGCACACCCCGTGCAGGTCGATGCCCTTGCGCACGGCGGCGAGCGACTCCTCGACGATGTCGCACAGCCAGTCGGGTCGGCCCTCGCGCAGTCCGCTGGTCTCGCCCACAATCATCGGGCGCCGGTAGCGCTCCCACGCATAGGTGAGCAGATCGCCGAGCGGGCGGATACGCTCGTCATGCGGCTCCAGTGAAGCGTGCGGGCCGTTCTCGCGGTATTCCATCTGGCCGAACGAGTAGGCGTTCGCTCCGACGATATCGAGCACCTCCGGCGAGCCGCCAAGCTCCGGGTGGCGCCGTCCGGCGATCACGTCCCAGGCATAAAACGTATCCGTGTAAGTTTCATGATCCGCTTCGTCCTTGAGGTCGGGGCGGTCACGCGGCGCGACCACGAGAATGAGCGGATCGATGTGGACCATGCGCGCTTGCGCGTCGACCTCGCGAATGGCTTTGACCGCCGCGATGTCGGCCTGGCACAGGGCAAGGCGCAGGCGGCGGCGGTCTTCGTCGGATTTGCGGAACGGCGCGGTCCAGCCCCATTCCCCGCCCATGAAGGCGAAGAAGGTGATCTCGTTGATGGGCGTGAAGAAATGCGGGCCGCGGATCCGCGGCGTCACGTATTCCGCCGCCGCTTTGGCATAGGCTGCGAAGCGCTCGGTGAAGTCGGGCGAAAATGGATCGGCATCGTCCGGATAGCCGTAATGGCACAGGTCCCAGATCGGCAGGATCTTGTTGCGGTTCATCGCTTCGATGAACGGGTCGAGCCCCGAGAAGTCGTAAGCGCCGCCCTTGTCCATGAAGGGCCAGGGAATGCCCTGGCGCGCCACCGCGATGCCGAGCGAGCGCAGGAAGGCGTAATCCTCCTCCACATGCTCGCGATGCTGGGTCTCGGCCACGAGGTCCCGGCGGCCCTGGTCCTTCCAAATGAAGGTGGAGCACTCGAACCCCGACAGGAAGAAGGTGGGGAAGATGCCGGCATGAACAGCGGGGCGGCTTCCTGACGGTGATGGATCATGCAAGGCAGCATCCTCCCGGACCAAGCAGATGGATTGAGTGCTTGCCTTTCATCGGACAAGCTCAACCTCAGCAGGGACAAGCGAGTGACAGTCCTTGGGTTCCTCCAACGGGTCGCAGCGATGTGAGATGAACTTCGTTCAAGCGTGTCCGTTGTGACAGGGATTGAGCAGGCACAGGAGGCACAATGCAGGACAGGACAACGCGAATCATCATGCTGGTCGTGGCGGTGCTGCTCGCGATCCTGGTGCTGCAGCCTTACGTGAACACCTACTTCACCTCCGCCCGTGAGCCGCGGACTGTTGCGGCGCGCGGCGATCTGGCGGAGTTCGAGCGCACGACGATCCAGGTGTTCGAAACCGTGGCGCCCTCCGTGGTGCAGGTGGTGAGCCTGTCCGGGCGCCGGGCAGGGCAGGGGCGCACGACGGAGGCTGAGCAGTCAGGCTCGGGAACCGGATTCGTCTGGGATGCAGCCGGTCACATCGTGACGAACGACCACGTGGTGGAGAGCGGATCGTCCTTCGCCGTGCGCCTGGCCTCCGGCGAGGTGCGGCCCGCCGAGGTGGTCGGACGCGCGCCGAACTACGACCTCGCGGTCCTGCGGCTCCAGCGCCAGGGCGCGCTGCCGGCACCGTTGAACGTGGGAAGCTCGGCGGATCTGAAGGTGGGGCAGACAGCCTATGCCATCGGCAATCCGTTCGGCCTCGACCAATCGCTCACCACAGGCGTCGTCAGCGCGCTCAAGCGCCGCCTGCCCACCAGCGGCGGGCGCGAGGTCGCGGACGTCATCCAGACCGATGCGGCGATCAACCCGGGCAATTCCGGCGGCCCGCTGCTCGATTCCGCCGGCCGCCTGATCGGCGTGAACACGGCCATCTATTCGCCCTCAGGCACCAGCGCGGGCATCGGCTTCGCCATTCCCGTCGACGTGGTGAACCGGGTGGTGCCGGAACTCATCCGCACCGGCCGCGTGCCGACGCCGGGCATCGGCATCCTTGCGGGCGACGAGACGCTCGCCGCTCAGCTTGGCGTCACGGGCGTGGTCGTGGCCGACGTGGTGCCGGGCTCGCCGGCCGACCGGGCAGGGCTTCGCGGCGTGGATCCGCGCGCAGGCGTCGTCGGCGATGTCATCGTGGGCGTTGAGGACGCACCCGTGCGTCGCCTGTCCGACCTGACAGACAGGCTTGAGCGCGTCGGCGTCGGCAACACGGTCAGGCTTCAGATCGTTCGCAACAACCGGTCCGAGACCGTCGAGGTTGCAGTTATCGATGTGGAGCAGCAGGGCGGGCGGGCACGCAGGCCCTAAACAGCATACAACCTTGGTAGCGCGGGTTTTGTTTCGTGGGCGGCGAAACCTTCCTGCGGCCGCGCCGTTAGCCATCGAACCTTCACCCAAGGAGGAGCGAATGGATCTCGAAGGCGCCGATAACATCCTGGTGCAAAGCTCGACTGTCGAACTGGGCGACAACTTCCCCGAATACGCCAAAACGAACATCCGTCAGGTCGCCGGAAAATATTTCGGGCGGTTGAGCACGGCATCCGTGCATGTCACGCGCGAGGGCATCACCTATCGGTGCACCGTCAACATGCAGATGGGCGCGCTCAAGATGATGAGCGGCGAGGCCAAGGACAAGGATCTCTACACCGCCTTCCGGGCCGCCCTGCAGAAGACCGCCAAGCAGCTTCGCCGCTCCAAGCGCGAACTGCGCGAGGACAAGGCCGAGCGCATCGACAAGGACATGCTCCTGCGTGAAGGCGCACGGTTCCCCGGACGCGACCGCGACGATGCCGGCCTGCCGATGAACGAAGAGGGCGATTACCGCGCGGCTGCGGAGTAGGCACACATCACCCTCTCCACGTCATCACCGGCCTTGTGCCGGTGATCTCGTTTCGAGAAGCGCCGCGCTTCTCAGCATCGGGATGGCCGGGACAAGCCCGGCCATGACGGTTGGTGTCATCCCCGGCGGCCGTGAGGCCGGGAAGGGGATCCACTCACACGCGTTGTGCTATGGATTCCCTTTCCCTCCGCTTCGCTGCGGCCAGGAATGACACTGAGGTGCTGACATTAAAATGGCCGGGCGAATGCTCGGCCATTTTTATTCCAATCGTTGCCGCTTAATTCAGCCGCACGCCCTGCGGCGGGCGCTCCGTGCCGCTCACCGTCACGTCGCCGATCATCAGGCCCATGGGGCCCGCATGCACCGGCACGGTCTCGCCATCCTTGATCTCGCCGGACAGAATCAGCTCCGCCAGCGGATCCTGCACGTGCTTCTGAATCACGCGCTTCAACGGGCGCGCGCCATAGGCCGGATCGTAGCCCTTGTCGGCAAGCCAGGCCCGCGCCTCGTTGTCGAGCTGCAGGGTGATCTTTCGATCAACAAGCAGTTTCTGCAGGCGTCCGAGCTGGATGTCCACGATGGCGCCCATCTCCGAGCGCTTCAGCCGGTGGAACAGGATGATCTCGTCCACGCGGTTGAGGAACTCAGGGCGGAAGTGCGAGCGCACCACAGCCATCACCTCCTCGCGCACCTCGTAGGTGTCATGGCCTTCCGCCTGGTTCACCAGATACTCGGCGCCCAGATTCGAGGTCATGATGATGAGCGTGTTGCGGAAGTCCACGGTGCGGCCTTGGCCGTCCGTGAGGCGTCCGTCGTCGAGCACCTGCAGCAGCACGTTGAACACGTCCGGATGCGCCTTCTCGATCTCGTCGAACAAGACCACCTGATAGGGCCTGCGGCGCACGGCTTCGGTGAGGGCGCCGCCCTCCTCATAGCCCACATAGCCGGGAGGCGCGCCGATGAGCCGGGCGACCGAGTGCTTCTCCATGTATTCCGACATGTCGAGGCGCACGAGCGCGGTCTCGTCGTCGAACAGGAAGCTCGTCAGCGCCTTCGTGAGCTCCGTCTTGCCGACGCCTGTGGGGCCGAGGAACATGAACGAGCCGATGGGCCGGTTCGGATCCTGCAGGCCGGCACGGGCGCGGCGAACGGCGGTCGAAACCGCTGCCACCGCCTCAGACTGGCCGACGACGCGCTTGGCGATCGCCTGCTCCATCTGCAGCAGCTTCTCGCGCTCGCCCTCCAGCATCTTGTCGACGGGCACGCCGGTCCAGCGGGAGACGACGCCGGCCACATGGTCGGGCGTCACCGCCTCTTCCATCAGGCCGCCGCCATCCGCATGGGCCTCGACGTCGGTCAGCTGCTTCTCCAGGCCCGGAATGACCCCGTAGGAGAGCTCGCCGGCCTTGGCCCAATCGCCATTGCGCTGCGCGGAGGCCAGCTGGTTGCGCGCCTCCTCAAGCTTCTTCTTGAGATCGGCCGCGGTGCCGAGCTTGTCCTTCTCCGCCTTCCAGCGGGCGGTGATGGCAGCCGACTGCTCCTCCAGCTCCGCCAGCTCCTTGGTGAGGCGCTCGAGCCGGTCGCGGGAGGCCGCATCCGTCTCCTTCTTCAGCGCCTCCTGCTCGATCTTCAGGCGCACGATCTCGCGGTCGATGTTGTCGAGTTCTTCCGGCTTCGAGTCGACCTGCATGCGCAGGCGCGAGGAAGCCTCATCGACGAGGTCGATGGCTTTGTCCGGTAGGAAGCGGTCGGTGATATAGCGGTTTGAGAGCGTGGCTGCGGCCACGAGCGCCGAGTCGGTGATGCGCACGCCGTGATGCTGCTCGTACTTCTCCTTGAGGCCGCGCAGGATCGACACGGTGTCCTCCACCGTGGGCTCGCTCACGAAAACCGGCTGGAAACGACGGGCGAGCGCCGCGTCCTTCTCCACGTGCTTGCGGTACTCGTCGAGAGTAGTCGCGCCGACGCAGTGCAGCTCGCCGCGGGCGAGCGCGGGCTTCAAGAGGTTCGAGGCGTCCATGGCGCCGTCTGCCTTGCCGGCACCCACCAGCGTGTGCATCTCGTCGATGAACAGGATGATGCCGCCCTCGGCCGATGTCACTTCGCTGAGCACGGCCTTCAGGCGCTCCTCGAACTCGCCGCGATATTTCGCACCCGCAATCAGCGCGCCCATGTCGAGCGCCAGCAGCTGCTTGTCCTTGAGAGATTCCGGCACGTCGCCGTTGACGATGCGCAAAGCCAGGCCTTCGGCGATGGCGGTTTTGCCGACGCCGGGTTCGCCGATGAGCACCGGATTGTTCTTGGTGCGCCGGGAGAGCACCTGGATGGTGCGGCGGATCTCCTCGTCGCGGCCGATCACCGGATCGAGCTTGCCGTCGCGGGCCGCTTCCGTGAGATCGCGGGCATATTTCTTGAGCGCATCATAAGCGTTTTCCGCCGTCGCGTTGTCGGCGGTGCGGCCCTTGCGCAGCGCGTTGATGGCGGTGTTGAGGCCTTGGGCGGTCACGCCGGCCTGCGCGAGAATGCGGCCTGCCTCAGAGTCCTTCTCGACGGCCAGCGCCAGCAGCATCCGCTCGACGGTGACGAAAGAATCACCCGCCTTCTCGGCGGCCTTCTCGGCGGTGTCGAAGAAGCGCATCAGGTCGCGGGTGGCCTGCGGCTGCGCGGCGGAGCCGGACACCTTCGGCTGCTTGGCAAGCCATTGCTCGACCGCCGCATGGGCATCGCGGGAGCGCCCGCCCGCGCGGTCGATGAGGCCGGCGCAGAGCCCTTCCGGATCGTCCAGCAGAACCTTTAAGACATGGCCCGGCGACAGCTGCGGATGGCCCTCCCGCATGGCGAGATTCTGGGCCGCCTGAACGAAGCCCCGGGCACGCTCGGTGTATTTTTCGAAGTTCATCAATCATCCCTCCTCGGATCCGCCCGCCCTCTTGGAGGCACAGGCAGATCGTGCGATGTCGGACCCTCATCGGTGAGGCATCCGCTTGCGCTTAGTTGGTGTGTCCCATTCGCCACAACAAGAGGGGGAACCTGCTCGCAGTGCTGGCATTGACCCAGCAACAGTTTGAGGAGGTTCCCATGACACGCGACCCGCGCTCGGAGGCCGAGAAAGCCCGTGCCGCCCTCGCCCGCAATGCGGAGATGGGCTTGGGCGTGCCGCAGAGCCCGGCCGAGGAGCAGCCCTCCGTGACGCCGGAGACCTTCGGCGATACCACCGAGAACGGCCGGGTGATCCGGGACGATCAGGGGCCGATGGCCAACGAAGCAGGCCGCGACATCGGCGACTCCACCGGCACCATCGCGACCTCCCGCGACATTCCAGTCTCGCGTCAGAACGTCAAAGCCCCGCCGACCCACCGCAGCGACGAAGAGGACGGCGTCCTCTCCCGCGCCAAGGAGTAAAGCACTATGGCTCTATCCGACATCTTTTCCATGTTCAGCCCCAAGAAGCGCAAGGCCGAGAAGGCCCGCCAGGAACTGATGGCCAATGCCGAGAAGGCGCTGCGCATGAAGCAGGAGGCCGGCCCCCAGACCAGCATTCCCGAGCACCAGACCGCCCATGAGGGCATGAACCCTAAGACCACGAACGAGGATCACATCCCGGCTCGTGAGGGGTACTTCACACCTGAGCTCAAGCGCACGAACGTAGCCCGCTCGGGGGATGCCTCGTAAGTACAGACTGCCCATCAAGCACGGAAAGAGCTCTGCCCATCCGGCAGGGCTCTTTCCGTTTGCGGTGCTTTCCTCCGGGAATTCGACCCTATCTTCGAGCGGAGGGCTGCCGTCGCTCCGAAGCTGGGCACGTGTCGCCTTGGGAACAGCATTGCTGCTCCGGTTCGTATGCGCCAACCGCTAACCGGGCCGTCCGGTTGCCCCAGACAGGGGGATGAAAGCGAGTGCACCATGGCAGCCGTTGCGCCGAAGGTCGTGATTGTCGGGGCCGGATTCGGAGGTCTGACGGCCGCACAGGCCTTGGCCCGTGCTCCCGTCGATGTGACGGTGGTCGACCGCCACAACTTCCATTATTTCCAACCCTTGCTCTATCAGGTCGCCACCGCGGCCCTGTCTCCGGCCGACATCGCCTGGCCGATCCGCAGCATCCTCAGGCGCCAGAAGAACGCGACGGTGCTCATGGCGAACGTGACCGGCGTGGATCCGCACGGCCGTCTCGTCCATGCCGGGGCGGTGACCCTTCCTTACGACTATCTGGTCCTCGCCACGGGTGCCACGCATTCCTATTTCGGCCATCCGGAATGGGCCCCGGCCGCTCCGGGGCTGAAGCAGATCGAGGACGCGACCAGGATCCGCCGCAAGGTTCTGACGGCCTTCGAGCAGGCGGAGCTGATCGAGAACACGCAAGAGCGGCGCCGGCTTTTGACCTTCGTGGTGGTGGGCGGGCGGCCCGACGGGCGTCGAGATGGCTGGAGCCATTGCGGAGGTGGCTCACTATGCCCTGCCGGCCGAATTCCGACGCATCGATCCCCATGCCGCCCGCGTGATCCTCATCGAGGCGGGTCCTCGCCTGCTGCCGCCCTTTCCTGAGGACCTCTCGGCCTATGCCCAGCACGCCCTCGAGGGAATGGGCGTGGAGGTCATGACCAGCACCCGGGTGACGAATTGCGACGAGCGCGGCGTCGATGTCGAAGACGCGCGGATCGATGCCGGCACCATCGTATGGGCCGCTGGCGTGGTGGCCTCTCCGGCGGGCGAATGGCTTGGCGCCGAGCGAGATCGGGCCGGACGGGTGAAGGTCGGTCCCGATCTCGCCGTGCCGGGCCACCCCGAGATCTTCGTGATCGGCGACACCGCAGCTTTGGTGGATGCGACCGGGCGGGCGGTGCCGGGCATCGCCCCGGCCGCCAAGCAGATGGGGCGTTATGTGGCGGAGGCGATCGCTTCAAGGATCGACGGCCGAACAGCCCCCGGTCCGTTCCGCTACCGCCATCAGGGAGACCTTGCCACCATCGGACGCAAGGCGGCCGTGGTGAAGCTCGACCGCTTCCACCTCACAGGTTTCGTCGGGTGGCTGTTCTGGGGCATCGCGCATGTCTACTTTCTGATCGGCCTGCGCAACCGGGCCGTGGTGGCCTTCAGCTGGCTCTGGAACTATCTCACCCACCAGCGCGGCGCACGCCTGATCGTCGATGGACCCGGTGACCAAGCGGCGGCGCAAGCCGAAAAGACGCGTCCGCAGGCCGCCCCGGCCGAGATCGGCCACGGGCCTGATCATCATCAGGTGCCTGCTTCGGGAACGGACTGGCGTTAGAGCCGGATGAACGGGGGTCTCCGGAGCGGTCATTCTCCGAGACGGCCCACCCCGCCGGGGATGGCACTATGGAGCTCTTGCTCCTGGCGCAGCTGCCTTCTATCCAGAGATCATGCCCATCCGCATCGCCTCGCTCCAGCGCTATCCGGTGAAGGGCCTCTCGCCCGAGACCCTGTCCTCCGTCGCCCTCACGAAGGGTGACTACTTTCCCGGCGACCGACTGTTCGCCGTCGAGAACGGACCGTCCGGGTTCGCGCCGGACAACCCGCAGCATCAGCCCAAGATCAAGTTCCTGATGCTCATGCGCAACGAGAGCCTGGCGCGGCTGAAAACCCGCTACATCGACTCGATCACGACCCTCTTCATCGAGGAGGGCGGGCGGCAGGTGGCTAGAGGCGATCTCTCGACCCCCGAGGGGCGGCTCGCCATCGAGGCCTTCTTCCGCCGCTTCATGCCCAAGGAGCTGCGCGGCCCGCCGAAGGTGCTCACCGCCCCGGACGGCTTCCGCTTCACCGATTCCCGGCGCGGCTTCGTCTCGCTCATCAATCTCGCCAGCGTGCGGGAGTTGGAGAATGTGGTCGGCTCAGCCATCGATCCTCTCCGCTTCCGCGGCAACATCCACATCGAGGGCCTCGCTCCTTTCGCCGAGTTCGATCTGGTGGGCAAGGTGCTCACGGCCCCGTCAGGAGCCCGCCTGAAGGTCACCAAGCGCATCGAGCGCTGCGCCGCCACCAACGTGGATCCGGACACCGGCATCCGCGACCTGGAGATCCCGAAGAGCCTGATGAAGGCCTACGGGCATTTCGATTGCGGCATCTATGCCGAGGTGGTGGGTGACGGTGCGCTTGAGGTGGGCGAGAGCCTGGAGCCGGAGCAGGCGGAGCTGGCGCTGTAGAGGAAGGGGCCAAGCTGCCCCAGTGTCATCCCCGGCGGCCGTGAGGCCGGGAAGGGGATCCACGATCAAGCTCAGCGCTATGGAGTCCCTTCCCCTCCGCTGCGACCCGGCCAGGAGTGACACTGCAGCGATGCCGGCTGCGAAAGCGTAAGGTGTTATGCCAACAAAAAAGGGAGAGCTTGGCTCTCCCTTTTTGGTTTGCTTGATTGATCCGCCTTACTCGGCGGCCGGGGTCTCGACCGGATCCGGGGTGAAGCCCCCGTTCTCGGCGTTGGCCGCGTCGATCATCTCCTGGCGGGTGCGGCGGCGGCGGCGCGGACGGGCGGCGGCCTCGTCATTGGCCGCTTCCTGCATCACCGGTGCGGGGGCCGGAGCCTCCGTCTCGGCGGCCACGGGAGCGGGCGCGCGGACCGGGTTCGTCAGGAAGGCCGGCAGGGTGCCCTGGTCGGATGCCTCGTCGTCCCGGCGGCGGTCGCGCTGGAAGCGCTCGCGGCGCTCCGGCCGATCGCCGCGCTCGAAGCGGTCATTGCGCTCCGGACGGTCAACCCGATCCTGACCACCGCGATCCTGGCGGTCGTTGCGCTCGGGACGGTCCCCGCGGTCGAAGCGGGGCTGGCGCTCAGGGCGCTCGCCGTTGTCCTGGCGCGCCTCGAAGGGCTGCTCGTCGCGGGGCTGGAAGTCCTGGCGCGGGCCGCGGTCCCGGGGCTGGAAGCGCTCGCGACGGTCGCCGCGATCCTGGCGGTCCCCGCGATCGGGACGGTCACCGCGGTCCTGCCGCTCGCCGCGATCCTGGCGATCACCCCGGTCCTGACGGTCTCCGCGGTCGAAGCGCGGCTGGCGCTCGGCCCGGTTCTCGTAGGGCTGTGGCTGGGAGCCGTAATCGCCCTCGTCGCCATTGCCGAAGTCCTGGCCGCCGCCGGCACGCTCGAAGCTCGGGCGTTCACCCTGGGTGAAGCCTTCTTCCTCGTTGCCGTCCTCATCGAAGGACCGCTGCTGCTGGTACCCGTACTGCTCACGCAGCTGCTCCTGGGCGGCCGCGATGATGCGGAAATAGTGCTCGGCGTGCTGGAAATAGTTTTCGGCCGCCACCGGGTCGCCGCTGGACTGGGCATCGCGGGCGAGCTGGCTGTACTTCTCGGCGATATGCTGAGCCGTGCCGCGGATCTTCACGTCCGGGCCGTTCGACTCATAGCTCTTCGTCAAGGGATTGGGACCCTTGTTGTTGTTCGCGCGGTTGTTGTTGTTACGACCGCGCATACGCCTGTTTTGTCCTGGTCTCATTGTTCGCTCTACGAGCCTCGCTGGTTCTTAAAAGCCCACGCGATATGCAAGCCAATATTCAACGAACGGGCTCAACGCCCACCGTTCGCGTGGCAAACCGTCTGTCGTTCAGCCATAGCCTTCAAGAGGCTTGGCCATCCTTCAGTGTCGGGTTCAGGTGATCGCGCCAGGCTGTTTCGTTCAAAAGCCCCTGCCTGCGCGATTGATATCGTTTGGTCTTCCGGCATGCCCCCAAGGGCCACCGATTTGTTTAGACCGAGGACGATCTCTAGCCCCGAATCTAGCGGGTTCCTCTCGGTCCAACAAGGGCTATTTCGACTTTATCCCATCCTGGAACAAGAAAGCCTCACCCGGGCCATCACAATCGCCTCATGGCGACGCAGCGCGGGTTGTCTGATAGATCGTGTGCGATCCGCAGGATTTCAAGGTTATGGAGCCCGGCCAAGGTTAATAAGGCTTCCGCCTGATCATAGCCGATCTCCACCGCCAGCAGCCCCCCGGGAGCCAGCAGCCGCTCCGCTTCGCCTAAGAGGACCCGGTAGGGCTCCAGCCCGTCCGGGCCACCGTCGAGGGCCAATCGAGGGTCGTGCTCCCGGACCTCCTCGTCCAGGCTCGGGATCACCCCGGAGTCGATGTAGGGCGGATTCGAGACGATCAGGTCGAATGGCCCCGCCACCGCATCGGCCCAGCGGGACAGGGCGAAATGGCAGCGATCGCCAACCCGGTTGTCACGCGCATTGGCACGCGCTGTCACAAGGGCGCCAAAAGACAGGTCGACCCCGAGCCCGGTGGCATGCGGCAGTTCATGGAGCAGGGCAACCAGGATGCAGCCGGACCCGGTGCCGAAATCCACAAGCCTCAAGGGTGCCTGACGGTCGGAAAGCAGATCGAGGGCGGTCTCGACCAGGGTCTCGGTATCCGGCCGGGGCACCAGGGTTTCCGGCGAGAGGCGGAAGGGCAGGCCCCAGAACTCCCGCTCCCCGACGATCCGGGCTACCGGCTCGTGGTTCAGGCGGCGTTCGGCAAAACCGGCGAGGGTCGTCGCCTGCTCAGGCGTGAGAGGTACGTCAGGCCCGGTGATCAGGTCCATGGCGGAAATGCCAAGGGCTTCCAGGAGCAGCAGGCGGGCGTCCAGGGCTGCGGTCTCGAACCCGGCCTCGGTGAGGCTCCGGCGCAGATCTCTTAAGGCTTCGGAACGAATTCGTGAGCGAATCCCCTCCCGCTTGCGGGGAGGGGTGGGGGTGGTGCGACCGGGCGAATGGTCAGTGGGATTGGGCACCGGTATCAGCCTTCATGCTCTCTGAACGAAGCGCAGCGTTCTGACTTTCCGACCCCACCCCGGCCGCTGCGCGGCCGCCCCTCCCCGCAAGAGGGAGGGAAGAGAGCAAGGCGCTTATAGTTCTCGACCCTGCCGGTATCGTTCCAGCCGCTCCTCCAGGGTGCCGGTGTGCAGCTCGAACAGATGGTTGTCGTCGTCGTAGAAATAGAGCGAGTGCCCTTCGCCCGCGACCCGCGGGCGGGATTCGCGGATCTCCAGCCCCAGCGCCTCGATCCGCTGGCGATACGTATCAATTGCCGCAGCCGGGATTTTGAAGGCGATATGGTTGTAGGTCCGGCTAGGCAGGCTCTCGCCCTCCATCACGGCGATCCAGAGCCCGCCCACATCGAAGAACTTTTCGCGGGAGAGGGAGAAAGTGTCATCTCCCGATGAATAGATTTCCCGGCCGCCGAGCGCCCCTTCGATGATGGCGGTCATGCGGGCAAGGTCACGGGTAATGAGCGTGATGTGGCTAAGGCCTTCGATCATGCCGCCTGGTCCTGAGCCGCCAGCTGAGCGGCCTGATGTTCGGTGACCAGCGCGTCGATCAGTTCGTCGAGGGCGTTGCCCGCCATCACTTCCTCTAGCTTGTAGAGGGTCAGGTTGATGCGATGGTCGGTGACGCGCCCCTGCGGGAAGTTGTAGGTGCGGATGCGCTCCGACCGGTCGCCGGATCCCACCTGGGCCTTGCGGTCAGCGGCGCGGGCTGCGTCCTTGGCGGTACGTTCGGCGTCGTAGAGACGGGCGCGCAGGAGGGCCATGGCGCGGGCGCGGTTCTTGTGCTGCGAGCGCTCGTCCTGGACGAACACCACCATTCCGCTGGGGATGTGGGTGATGCGGATCGCCGACTCGGTCTTGTTCACGTGCTGGCCGCCGGCGCCCTGCGCCCGCATGGTGTCGATCTTCAGGTCCGCATCGTTGAGCACGATGTCCACGTCCTCAGCCTCCGGCAGTACGGCCACGGTGGCGGCGGAGGTGTGGATGCGGCCTTGCGTTTCCGTATCCGGCACACGCTGGACCCGATGGACGCCGCTCTCGAACTTGAGACGGGCGAAGACGCTCCGGCCCTTGATCTCGGCCACCACTTCCTTGTAGCCGCCGGCCGTGCCCTCGCTCTCGGAGACGATCTCGACCTTCCAGCCTTTCAGATCCGCATAGCGGGTGTACATGCGCAGCAGATCGCCGGCGAAGAGGGCGGCCTCGTCGCCGCCGGTGCCGGCGCGGATTTCCAGGATGGCGCTCTTCTCGTCCGCCTCGTCCTTTGGCAGCAGCATGAGGCGCAGGTCCTGAGCGGCCTTCTCCAGATCCTCCCGGGCCTGGGGCAGCTCGTCTTCGGCGAGCGAACGCATCTCGGAATCCATTGACGGATCATCGAGCATGGCCTGCAGGCCTGTCAGATTGTCTTCCATGGCCCGGTAGGCCCGGATGGCCTCCACCACCCCGTCGAGCTCGGCGAGCTCGCGGGAGAGCGACACGAAGGTCTCCGGGTCGGGCCCGGCATTGAGCGTCGCCGTGATGATGTCATGGCGGGCGAGAATAGCGTTCAGGCGATCAGAGGGAGGGGCAATCGACATCAGACCGGAATACCGTGCGTTTCCGCAAAATGGGCAAGCTTCGGGCGCAGCGTTTGGCCACCCCCGGCAGTTTTAAGTTCCTCGCGGATCAAGGCACTGACCTCCGCGACGTTCATCTCCAGCAGCATGGCCTTGACCGGGCCGATCGAGGCCGGGGACATGGACAGGGAGCGGAAGCCAAGGCCGATCAGGGCCATGGCCTCTATAGGACGTCCGCCGACCTCGCCGCAGACCGTCGCTAGGCAGCCGGAGGCCTCCGCGTGCTCGGCCACCATGCTTAAAGCCCGCAGCATAGGCGCGCTCAGGGGATCGAAGCGGTCGGCCACGCGCCGGTTCTCGCGGTCGCTGGCGAAGAGAAACTGCATCAGATCGTTGGTGCCGAGCGAGATGAAGTCGGCGCTCGCGCAGATTTCCTTGAGCTGGAACAGGAGGGACGGAACCTCCAGCATCACGCCGAGCTTCAGGTCCGACGGCAGCGGATGGCCGTGGTTGGCAAGGTGAACCTTCTCGCGCTCCACATACTGCTTGGCCCGCTCGAACTCGTCGCAGGTTGCCACCATCGGGAACATGATCTTCAGGGGGCGCCCGGCCGCCGCCTTGAGCAGGGCGCGGATCTGGGCGCGCAGCAGGCCTGGGCGGTCGAGGCCGATGCGGATGGCGCGCCAGCCTAAGGCCGGGTTCTCCTCCTCGACGGACTGCATGTAGGGCAGGATCTTGTCGCCGCCGATATCGAGGGTGCGGAAGGTGACGGGCCGGTCGCCGGCCTCCGCGAAGACGGTGCTGTAGAGCGCCTGCTGCTCGGAGGCCGAAGGCATGCGCTCGGCGATCATGAACTGCAGCTCGGTGCGGAACAGGCCGACGCCCGCAGCGCCCGTCTCGGCCAGATGCGGCAGGTCGACCACGAGGCCCGCATTGAGCTGCAGGGTGACCTCGACCCCATCCTTGGTGACAGAGGGCACGTCCCGCAGCTTGAGGTACTGCTCCTGCCTGCGGGCGCGAAGCCGCGCCTTCTCGGCATAGGCCGCCTCCACGTCCGGGTTGGGCCGGATCTGCACCTCGCCGGCGGCGCCGTCAACGATGATGGCGTCGCCCGGTTCTGTGAGCGAGGTGGCGTTCGACACCTCGCCAACGGCCGGGATGCCGAGCGCCCGGGCCACGATGGCGATGTGGCTCGTCGGTCCGCCCTCTTCGAGCACGAGGCCGCGCAGGCGCGAGCGGTCATAGTCGAGGAGGGCCGCCGGACCCATGGAGCGGGCCACGAGGATGGCGTTCTCGGGCAGGTTCTCGCGCTCGGTGACGAATTCCCGGCCCACCAGCCGGTGCAGCAGGCGATTGGCGAGATCGTCGAGATCGTGCAGGCGCTCGCGCAGGTAGGGGTCCGTCTGGCGCAGCATGCGGGCGCGGTTGTCGGACTGCACCCGCTCGACGGCGGCTTCCGCCGTCAGGCCCGACGTCACCGCCTCGCGCATGCGCCTCAGCCAGCCCTGGTCATGGGCGAACATGCGGAAGGTCTCCAGGACCTCCCGGTGCTCGCCGTGATGGGCGACATCGCCGCGCTCGATGAGCTCGTCGATGGACAGGCGCACCTCGCCGATGGCGGCATCGAGCCGCTTCAGCTCCGCCTCGATGTTCTCGGCGATGAGGTTCTTGACCACCACCCGGGGCTCGTGGAGCACCACGTGGCCGAGGCCGACGCCATCGGCCAGCGCCACGCCCTTCTGATAGACGGGGCGGCGGAGCGCAATCCCAGTATCGACCGGAGCCAGCGCCTGCAGCTCGCCCGTGGCGAGCATCTCGGCCACCACCATGGCGGTGGTCTGGAGGGCCTCGACCTCTTCCTCGGTATAGACCCGGTAGGTGCGGTTCTGGACGACGAGAACGCCGAGCGTATTGCCGGCGCGCAGCAGGGGCACGCCCAGGAAGGCGTGGTAGATTTCTTCGCCGGTCTCGGGCTTGTAGGAGAAGGCCGGGTGGCTCTGGGCGTCGGACAGGGCCAGAGGCTCCGCCGTCGAGGCGATGAGGCCGACGAGACCCTCGCCCGAGCGCATGACGGTGAGGTGGACGGCCTCCCGGTTCAGACCCTCGGTGGCAAAGAGCTCGAGCACGCCGTCGCCACGCATCACATAGACGGAGCACACCTCCGCCACCATGTTCGCGGCGATCTGGGTGACGATCTTGTCGAGACGGTCCTGCGCCCCGACCGGCTCCGCCATGATCTCGCGGAGGCGGCGCAGCAGAAGGCGCGGACCGCCGGGAGCGCTTGGCATGAGCTTCTCTGTTCCCGTCCTATCAGGGCCGGCAGGGCGGACCGGCGGCCGGCATGTTCACTGTCGCAGCCCGACCAATCCCTCGTCAATCAGGCTTGATCAAGGCCGTATAGCGAGTGGAGCGTGCGAACCGCAAGCTCCGTATAGGCCGATTCGATCAGCACCGAGAATTTAATCTCAGAGGTTGTGATCGCCCGGATGTTGATGCCCTTGTCGGCCAGGGCCTTGAAGGCGCGGGCGGCCACGCCCGCATGGCTGCGCATGCCGACGCCGATGGCCGAGACCTTCACCACGTCCGTGGCGCCCTGGAGATCCTGGAACCGGATCTCGTCCCGGCGGGCGTTCAGGATCGCGCAGGCCCGCTCGTAGTCGGCGGTGGGGACCGTGAAGGTCAGGTCCGTGGTGGCCGCGTTGTCGGACACCACCTGGATGATCATGTCCACGTTGATGTTGGCCTCGGCCAGGGGCACGAAGATCGAAGCCGCGATGCCCGGCTTGTCGGCAATGTCCCGCAGCGTGATCTGGGCTTCGTCGCGCGAATAGGCGATGCCCGTGACAATCTGCTGTTCCATGATGTCTTCCTCGTCGCAGATGAGGGTGCCGAGCTTGGGATCGGCGGGATCGTCGAAGCTGGAGCGCACATAGGTGGGAACGCGGTGCATCATGGCGAGCTCCACCGAGCGCACCTGCAGCACCTTGGCTCCGAGCGAAGCCATTTCCAGCATTTCCTCGTAAGAAACCTTATCCAGGCGCCGGGCCTTGGGCACGATGCGCGGATCGGTGGTGTAGACGCCGTCGACGTCCGTATAGATGTCGCAGCGCTCGGCCTGGATGGCGGCGGCCAGCGCCACGGCGCTGGTATCCGAGCCGCCGCGGCCGAGAGTCGTGATGCGGCCTGTGGGCTGATGCATGCCCTGGAAGCCGGACACGACAGCGACCTCCTTGGCGTCGGTGAAGCCCTTGATGATCCCGGTGCCGTCGATGGCGGCGATGCGGGCCGAGCCGTGGGCTTCCGAGGTCATGATCGGGATCTGCCAGCCCTGCCAGGAGCGCGCCTTGAGGCCCATCTCCTGCAAGGCGAGTGCCAGGAGACCCGAGGTCACCTGCTCGCCGGAGGCGACGACCACGTCGTATTCCTTTGAATCGTAGAGAGGAGAGGCGTCCTTCACCCAGCCGACGAGCTCGTTGGTCTTGCCCGCCATGGCGGACACCACCACGGCCACATCATAGCCGGCCTCGACCTCGCGTTTCACATGCCGGGCCACGTTGCGGATGCGCTCTACGGTGGCGACGGATGTTCCGCCGAACTTCATGACGAGACGGGGCATGGTCGAAGAAGGCCGTTAAGGGTTCAGGGAAAAATTTTGCCCTTCGCGGCGCGAAAGGCGCGTATACATGACGGTAGGGCCGCGCCCTGTCAACGCGCGTTTTCCCTCCCCCTTGCGGGGAGGGACTGAGGGTGGGGGTCGTAAAGCCAAGTGCTTCGTCTTATGAGGAACCGCAAGGCAAATGCAGTGCTCTTTCTCGGTGACAGTCCGCCCGGGCGGACCACCCCCCATCCCTACCCCTCCCCGCAAGGGGGAGGGCATCCCTGCGGAGGATCTCATGACCACCATCGACCCCGCCGAGGTCGCCCGTTTCGACAAGATTGCCGAGACGTGGTGGGACCCGCAGGGGCCCATGAAAGTCCTGCACAGGTTCAATCCGGTGCGCTTAGGCTATATCCGTGACGAGGCCTGCCGCCGCTTCGGGCGCGACCCGCGCTCGGCGCGCTCCCTTGAGGGGATCTCCATCCTGGACGTGGGCTGCGGCGGGGGCGTGCTCTCCGAGCCGCTCGCCCGTCTGGGCGCGACCGTGACGGGACTCGATCCCGCGCCCACGAACATCTCCGTCGCCCGGCTCCATGCGGAGCGAGCAGGGGTGTCGGTCGATTACCGCAACGAGACCGTGGAGGCCGTGGTTGCGCGAGGGGAGACCTTCGACATGGTGCTCGCCATGGAGGTGGTGGAGCATGTGGCCGATCGGCAGGCCTTCGTGAGCGCCTGCGCCCAGGCGGTGAAGCCGGGCGGCTCCCTTGCCATGGCGACGATCAACCGGACCCTGCGCTCCTTCGCGTCCGCCATCGTGGGGGCCGAGTACATCCTGGGATGGCTGCCCAAGGGCACCCACGAATGGGACAAGTTCGTCACCCCCGAGGAGCTGACCGCCGCCATCGAGGCTGCGGGCTTCCGGGTCGATGACCTCAAGGGCGTCGCCTACAACCCGTTGCGGGACAGCTGGTCGCTGTCCCGGGACACGGCCGTCAATTATATGCTGCTGGCCTCGAGGGCTTGAGCGGCTGCTCCCGCGGCGCGATGCTGAGCACCAGATAGCCTGCCAGAGCCGAAAGGGCCGAGCCCATGAGCACGCCGATCTTGGTGGCATCGCCCAGCTCCGGCTGACCCGGGAAAGCCAGCGCCCCGATGAACAGGCTCATGGTGAAGCCGATGCCGCACAGGAGCGCGACGCCGTAGCACTGGGCGCGCGTTGCGCCGGCCGGCACATCGGCGAGGTTGAGCCTGATCGCCAGCGCCGAGAAGGCGTAAACGCCCACCTGCTTGCCGATGAAGAGGCCCAGGGCGATGCCCAGCGGCAGGGGACTTAGGATTGCATCGAGCGAAAGCCCGGACAGCGACACGCCCGCATTGGCGAGGCCGAAGATCGGGATGATCGCATAGGCCACAGGCCCATGCAGGGCGTGCTCGAGCCGGTGGAGGGGCGCATCCTCGGCGCGCGTCTTCTTCGGGTCGGCCTGCAGCGGAATGGTGAGCGCAAGCGCGACGCCGGCAAGCGTGGCGTGGATGCCCGATTTCAGGACGAAGAACCACAGCACTGCACCCACGGCGAGGTAGGGCAGGAGCGACACGATTCCGAAGCGGTTGAAGGCGACCAGCGCCACGAGACACAGGGCGGCTGCGCCCAGCATCATCAGCGACAGGTCGCTCGTGTAGAAGAGTGCGATGATGATGATCGCGCCGAGATCATCGAGGATCGCCAACGCCGTGAGGAAGATCTTGAGGGAGGTCGGCACGCGCGACCCGAGGATCGCCAGGACGCCGAGGGCAAAGGCGATGTCGGTGGCGGCCGGGATCGCCCAGCCGGAGCGGAGATGCGGCTCGTTCCAGGTGATGGCGAGGTAAACGAGCGCCGGCACAACCATGCCGCCGAGGGCCGCAATGCCGGGCAGCATGCGCCGTGGCCAGGTGGAGAGCTGCCCGTCGAGCATCTCACGCTTAATTTCGAGACCCACCAGCAGGAAGAACACCGCCATGAGCGCATCGTTGATCCAGTGCAGGACGCTCAGGCCCAGAACATAGGTCTTGAGCAAGCCGAAATAGGCATCGGCCAGGGGCGAGTTGGCAACCGCGAGGGCGATCACCGTCACGCCCATGAGGATCATGCCGCCCGAGGCCTCGCTGTCGAAGAACCGGCGCATCAGCGAGATGCGTCGGGTGGGCCTCAAGTCCTTCTTCGGCAGATCCATCCGTGACTCCTTTCAGGCCCAACCGGTCTCGTGGGGAATGGTTCGGGTAGAGCGTCCGAAAACGCTTCCGTCCACTCACAAAACCAGGAGCAACTCTGCTGAATCAGGCTGTCTTGGCAGCCGCGCGCCGGCGCCGTGTGCCCAGCACCGTCTCGAGCGTGACGGGCCGGTAGTCCCAGGCATCCACACCCACATCGTATTGCCGGGTCTGGGGCTTGAGCTTGCCGTGGGAATGGCCGTGCAGGTCGATCCAGCCGCGGCCCATGTTCTTCCAGGTGCGGAAAGCGTAGTGGCACATGACGACCGCCTGCCCGTCGAGCATGAGCTCGGCGTAAGCCTGCACGCTCTCCCAGCCTTTGGCGGCGAGGGTTGCTGCGCCATCGTTGTTGCCGGTGATCAGGTGCTTGCGGCCGTTGAGAAGGCCGAGCAGCTCGCCAATCCGTTCCGGGCGCACATGCAGGGCGAAGTCGCCGAGATGCCAGACCTCGTCGTCGGGCGAGACAACCGCGTTCCAGTTGGCGATCAGCGCCTCGTCATGCTCGGGGATCGTCTTGAACGGACGCTTGTCGATGCGCAGCACCCTGGGGTCGCCGAAATGGGTGTCGCTGGTGAAGAAGATGGCCATGAAAGGGTCCGACGCAGCTTGAAGGCTGCGTCGAAACGAACGGGCCGGCCGCCGGTTCCGTCACGCTTCACCGGGTGACGGCATAGCCCCGCAGCATGTTGTATGTCTTCACTTGCTCGGGCTTCAGCAAATCCTGCGTTAGGAGGTGGTATTTGAGATGTGCGTGCCGAAGCCTGGCCTGTGTAGCGCCGATCGCTGTTGTGATGTCGCTCAAGGACCTGGGCGTGATCTTGCGCTGGGCGAAATGCTCGTCCAGGGCCGTTTCCTGCTCTATCAGGCGTCTCCCGAGATCTATGGCCTCTGCCTTCATGGCAGCATAAAGCTTCTCCATCCGACTCTTCTGATCGGGCGAAAGACCAAGTTGGCTGGCGAGTTCCAGAGCATGGAGAGGGCCGGGATAGCCGTTCAACTCGGCCGGAAGGGCAAGACCCATCCCCCGACCCTCCCTCAGGTCTTCAAGCTGCTGTTCGGACAAGGCCTTGAGCGACCGTTTTCCGAAACCCGCATAGGGAGAATGGCCTTCGGAATGCTGATGATGCTGAGCCAGCGCCGCCGGGCTGAGGGCAAGGATGAAAATCACAGGGGGCAGAAGTCTGAACATAAAGATCTCCTATCTGCCAGACTGCATGCACGTCTTCCTAGTCAGACCATATGATCGCAATCATATGCTGACTGATTTCAGCAAACGGATCGATGAGACCGAGCGCTTGATCGCGCCTTCCTTCTCCAATGCGCTCAGCGTGCGATAAATGACCTCGCGGGTAAGGCCGAGATCGTAGGCCAGGTCCTGAACATCTCCTGGCAGGTGGATCAAGCCGTCAGGGTCAGCCTGCAATTCCAGCATCAGAAGAACCCTCTCCCGTGCCGAGCGCACGCTGCGGAGTTCCAGTCTGTGACGCAAAGCATGCAATTGCTGCGCCATAGTGGCTAGAAGGGACGTAGCGCTGACCGGATCCCTTTCGACGGCTTCAAGCACCGCGGCCTTGGGATAGCAGCGCACAAGGCAGGGCTCTTCAGCAACGGCGTTGCAGTGATAGGTATCGGAGAAGATGGCGGCCTCGGCGAAGAACTGACCTACCCTGGATCTGTGGAGAATGACCCGGCGCCCGTCATAGGTCGAGCGTTCAAGCCTGATGACGCCACGCTCGACTCGAAAGATCCCTTTGACGACATCCCCCTGCCGAAACAGCGCCTCTCCCGATTTGAGGGTCCTGGTTTCCGAGACGGCATCGTCAGGGAACATGAACAGCGCTAGTTCCGGTCGTCAGGCACAATCGGCAGAGGCAGCACGTCGATGCCCTCCTCCAGGAGCGCCTTGGCCTCTGCGAGGTCCGCTTCGCCGTAGATCGAGCGCTCCTCCGTCTCGCCGAAATGCATCTTGCGCGCTTCCTCGACGAAATCCTTGCCCACGTTCTCGGCGTTCTTCATCACGTGCTCGCGAAGCGCCCGCAAAGCCGCGCGCAGTTCGCGTTCACGATCCGAGAGAACCGCCATGGGCTGCGGCTCCGGAGCCGGTGCATCGGGCGCCTTATCGGTGCGCGCGACGGACGGAGCCATGATCTGCTTCTCGACCTTGGCCGAGTTGCAGAACGGACAGGTCACGAAACCGCGCTTGCGCTGCGTCTCGAACGCATCGCTTGAAGGAAACCAGCTCTCGAACTCATGGGCCTGCTCGCAGGCCAGGGCGTACTTGATCATGTCCTGGTGAGACGTATGGATTGAGTCGCGAAAAGGAAAGGGATCAGGCGGTGGCGGCCCGGTCCGTTTCGATAGTGGGCACGACCTCGACCCTGAAGGGCCGGGCGTTCTTGAGGGTGGGGATGCGCCCGCGCACCTCCGCCACGAGGGCGGTGTCGATCTCGGCCAGGAACACGCCGGGCTCCGTGCCGCCTTCCGCCAGAATGCGGCCCCAAGGATCGACGATCAGCGAATGACCATAGGTCTCGCGCCCGTCCTCGTGGAGCCCCGCTTGCGCGGCGGAGATCATGAAGGAGCCGGTCTCGATGGCGCGGGCCCTGTGCAGGATGTGCCAATGCGCCTCGCCGGTCTGCTTGGTGAAGGCGGCCGGTGCCGACAGGAAGGAGGCGCCGTTCTCGGCAAGGGCCTTGTAGAGGGCGGCAAAGCGCACGTCGTAGCAGATCGTCATGCCGAGATAGCCCCAGGGCGTCTCGGCGGCCACAGCCGAGGCGCCGCCCGTGTAGGTGGCCGATTCGCGCCAGCTCTCGCCGTTCGGCAGGTCCACGTCATAGAGGTGGATCTTGTCGTAGGAGGCAGTCACCTCGCCGTCCCGGTCGATGAGGAAGGCACGGTTGGCGACCTTGTCGCCTTCCTTCACGGCGATGGAGCCGATCTGGACCATGATGCCCCGCTCCCGCGCGATCTCGCGCAAAGCCGCCAGCACCGGATCCCGCGCCTCCGGCCCGACCTTGTTGAACAACTCGGCCCGGTCGCGGCAGACGAGCGACGTCATCTCCGGCGTCTGGGCGAAATGCGCACCCTGGTCAGCCGCTTGGCGCACGAGGGCCACCGCATCATCGCGGTTCTTGAGGACGTCGCGCCCGGAGCGCATCTGGATGCAGGCGGCGGTGAAGCGGGTCGGGTTCATGGACAATCAGTCTCCGTCAGGCCTGCAATAAAGGCTCAAGCTGGCCCCTGTCATCAAGATCATACAGGTCATCGCAGCCGCCGACATGCTTTTCGCCGATGAAGATCTGCGGCACGGTCGAGCGGCCCTTGGCTTTCTGGATCATCTCGGCCCTTGCTTCGGGCTTCTTCTCGATATCGATCTCGGTGAACTCGACGCCCTTCTGGTCAAGAAGCTTCTTGGCGGCCGAGCAATAGGGGCACCAGCTCTTCGTGTAGATCGTGATGGCAGGCATAGTCGAAAGATCTCCTGTGGTGGGGAGGATATAGGAAGCTTTGCGCCTTCGTCACAACTCCTTCACCACCCGGGCGAAGGCCAGAATGTCGACAGAGGCCGCACCGCCGCGCAGGAGCGCCCGCGAGGCCGCGTTGGCCGTGGCCCCGCTTGCCCTGCACCCGAGCCTTTGCTTCCACAGGGACGCGGAAGGCCCCCTGCAGATTTTCCTTCCGCTGCGCCTTGGTGAGCCCCACCTGCCGCCGAGTGCGCTTGACGCGGGCGAGCAGGAACGGATCGCAGGGCACGCCGCTCCCGGCGGAGACAACTCTTGCCAACGCCATGGCCTGGTTGAAGCGCCGCCGCCAGAGCCGCCAGCGATGGAGCGGCACGGGCACGATCACGTCCGCGTCCACTAGGAGCTCCGCCCCGGCTCGGGTCATCATCCTGCCGAGCGCCCGGACGAGTTCGAGGCGGTCGTTGTATTTCAGGCGGTGAACGAGAAGGCTTGCGGTGCCGTCGTACTCGGCGACGGCCCGGACCCGCTGAAACACCGGCGGGTCGGCGATGGCAGCCGGCGAGAGCAGCGGCTGGCCGAGATCGACCGCAAACGGCGTTCCGAGGCGCTCGCAGTAGGGACGCTCGATGAACCGAACGCCCGACCAGCAGGCGGCGCAGAGGGTGTGAGGCTCGCCCGTAGCAGCCTGGCAGGCGATGCAGGCTGGCGGGTAGAGGAGGCCGAGAGTCGAGCGCCAGGCCTCCCGCGCTCCATGGCGGAGGCGGGCGCGGAGCTGAATGGGCTCAAGGTCGAGGGGCTCGCTCATGGGCAAAGCTTAGCCGATGAGATCGTGAAGGACGAGGAGGAGTTACCCTGTGACTGTCTGGTGAGCCCTTTCCCGTCATGGCCGGGCTCGTCCCGGCCATCCACGTCTTTGGAAACCGCAGCGTTGCAGAAGACGTGGATCCCCGGAACAAGTCCGGGGATGACGGGGAGGGTTTCAGGACAAGGAGAGTCTCATTCCCGGCCGGAGCGAAAGCGGAGGGGAAGGGAGTCCACTCACACGCTCAGCGCCATCGATCCGCTTCACGGCTTCACGACCCTCGGGGATGACAAGCGTGTGCTCCTAAAAAATCCTTGGTTCCTGAGCCGGCACACGCCATATCCAGCGCTTCATGAGCACGCCTCTCGTCTTCGACCGCCCCCTCGTCCGCCGCCGCCTGTCCCGTGCGCTGCACCAGGGCTATGCCGATTTCCTGCTGGTCCGGACCGTCGAGGACCTGGAGGAGCGGCTCTCGACCGTGCTGCGGGAGTTTCCGCTCGCGCTCGACGTGGGCACCCCTACGCCGGCCGCGGCAGAGGCCCTGCGCCGGAGCGGTCGCGCCGGGACGGTGATCCGCCTCTCGCCGGTGCCGGAGCCGGGGAGCATCCTGGGCGACGAGGAGCGGCTGCCGTTCTCCGGCGAGCGCTTCGATCTCGCCGTGTCGCTCCTGTCGCTGCATTCCGTCAACGACCTGCCGGGCTCCCTCATCCAGATCCGGCGCGCGCTCAAGCCCGATGGCCTCTTCGTCGGGGCGTTGCTCGGCGGCAGCACGCTCACCGAGCTGCGCCAGTCGCTGACGCAGGCCGAAGCGGAGGTGGAGGGCGGCGTCAGCCCCCGGGTTGCACCCTTCGCGGACCTCCGCGAGATCGGCGGCCTGCTCCAGCGTGCGGGCTTTGCCCTGCCGGTGACGGATTCCGATGTTGTCCGGGTGCGCTATGCCAATGCCTTCGCGCTCATGCGCGACCTGCGCCAGATGGGGCTGACCAATGCGCTGAACGACCGCCGCCGGACGCCGCTGCGTCGCGCCACCCTGATCCGGGCGGCGGAGATCTACGCCGAGCGCTTCGGCGAGCCCGACGGCAGGATCCCGGCGACCTTCGAGATCGTCTGGCTCTCCGGCTGGACGCCTCATGAAAGCCAGCAGAAGCCCCTGCGCCCCGGCTCCGCCAAGGTGCGGCTCGCGGATGCGCTGGGCGTGAAGGAAGGCGCCCCGAAACCTGAGCAGGAGTAGCCGGCGGCGCGCGCCTTGGGGTGCAACCAGGTTGCCCTATCTTCATTCTCCAGAGAGCCTGTCTTGGAGAAGGAAGCGCCATGAAGGAGCCCGGCCCGGATCATCCGATCACCATCACGAAGAACCCGCACCGTATCCGGGTCATGCTCGGCGGCTTCATCGTCGCGGAGACCACGCAGGCGCTCACCCTGCAGGAGGCGAATTACCCGCCGGTGCAGTACATCCCACGCGAGGATGTGCACATGGACCTCCTGGACTCGACCGATCACCACACCCATTGCCCCTACAAGGGCGAGGCCTCCTATTTCACCGTCAACGGAGGCGGTCTCGTGCGGGAGAATGCGGCCTGGAGCTATGAGCAGCCGTCCCCCTCGGTCGCCACCATCAAGGAGCATCTCGCCTTCTATTCGAACAAGGTGGATGCCATCGAGGAGTTCAAGGATTAGGGCGTTCTCCTAAGGGTGTAAGGGATCCGGGTTGCTGCCTCGCAAAGCCCAGGGCAATCTGCGGCGCCAAAGGAAGCATCCATGTCGCCGTTCACCTTCAACACCGCTCCGTCCCTCGTCTTCGGCTCCGGCAGCATCGCGCGCTTAGGGGAAATCGCGGCCCAGCGCCTTGGACCGCGGGTGGCGCTGGTCACCGATGCAGGTCTGGTGAAAGCCGGGCTCGTTGCGCCTGCTCTCCGTGCCCTGGAGGAAGCAGGCGTCGCCGTCGACGTGTTCGACGCGGTTGTGGCCGATCCGCCGGAAGACGTGGTGCTGGCTGCGGTCGAGAAAGCGAAAGCGTTCGACGCCCGCGCCGTGATCGGCTTCGGCGGCGGCTCCTCCATCGACGTGGCGAAGCTCGTGGCGCTGCTGGCCGCTGGCGGCGAGACGCTTGCCGACATCTACGGCGTCGGCATTGCAAAGGGACCGCGTCTGCCGCTGCTCGCCATTCCCACCACGGCGGGAACGGGATCGGAGGTGACGCCGATCTCCATCGTGACCACCGGCGCGCACGAGAAGAAGGGCGTGGTGTCGCCGCTCATCATTCCAGACGTCGCGCTGCTCGATCCCGACCTCACGCTCGGCCTCCCGCCCCATGTGACGGCAGCCACCGGCATCGACGCGATGGTGCATGCCATCGAGGCCTACACGTCGACGAGCGCCAACAACAATCCGGTCTCCCAGGCGCTTGCCAAGGAGGCGCTGCGCCTGCTCGGGCGCAACATCGAGCGCGCGGTGCATCAGGGGCAGGATGTGGAGGCGCGTTCTGCCATGCTGCTGGGCTCCATGCTGGCGGGCCAGGCCTTCGCCAATTCGCCGGTCGCGGCCGTGCATGCGCTGGCCTATCCCATCGGCGGGCATTTCGGCATCCCGCACGGGCTCTCCAATGCTCTCGTGCTGCCGCATGTGCTGCGCTTCAACGCCAGCGCCTGCGAGAAGGCTTACGCGGAGCTTGCGCCTTATGCCTTTCCCGAGCTCGAAGGCCGTGCCACGGGATCGGCCTTCGTCGAGGCCTTGGCCTCCCTGTGCACGAAGGTTGGCTTGCAGCCGCGCCTGCGCGATGTGGGCATTCCGCAGGAGGCCGTGCCGATGATGGCCGAGGATGCCATGAAGCAGACCCGGCTTCTCGTGAACAACCCGCGCCCGCTCACGCTGGATGATGCGCGCGCGATCTACGAAGCGGCTTGGTAAGACGCGCCATGACGGATCGTCCTTCGCGCCCCGCCCGCTCGGAATTCAGGCTGTTTCGCCCCATCGCCACCCGCTGGATGGACAATGATGCCTATGGGCACGTGAACAACGTGCATTACTACTCGTATTTCGACAGCGCCGTGAACGGCTGGCTTGTCGAGAAGGGACTGCTCGCGATCACCGAAAGTCCCGTCATCGGCCTCGTGGTCGAGTCGGGCTGCACCTATTTCGAGAGCGTCGCTTTTCCCGATGCGCTGGAGGCTGGGATTGCGGTGGCGCATCTCGGGCGCTCCTCCGTGCGCTACCGGATCGGCATCTTCAAGCAGGGCGCCCAAGCGGCGGCCGCGCAGGGGCACTTCGTCCATGTCTATGTGGATCGTGAAACCCAGAAGCCGGTGGAGATCCCGCCCGAAACGCGTGCCATGCTCAGCGAGCTGATCTGAGCCGCCCGCTTAACGACACCAGCGCCACGCCGGTCAGCACCACGGCGCCGCCGATGATCTCGCGCAGGCCGATCTGCTCGTTCAGGAAGAGGACGGCCAAGACCGCCGTCCAGACCGGCTGGAGATAACCGACCATGGAGGCCCGGGTCGGGCCGGCGCGGCGGATGAGCCGCATGAAAAGCAAAATCGGCAGGGCGGTCGAGACGATGCCGAGCGCCAGCAGCGAAGCCGCGCTGTCCGGCACGGCTGCGAAGGCGGAAGGTCCAGTGACGACGAGCGCCAGCGCGGTCGCCGGAATGGCGGAGCAGATCTGCTGACCGAGAGCCAGGCGGGCCGGGTCCGCCTGCCTGATCGAGCGGACATAGAGGTTCGCGCTCGCATAGCTGAGGGCGGTCGCCACCATGGCCCCTGCACCCCAGGGGCTGATGCCGCTGTCCGGCAGGGCGGCCGGTCCGATGAGAATGCCCATTCCCGTAAGGCCGACGATGACGCCGACGAAGCGCCGCGCGGTCAGCCGCTCGTCTGCATAAAGCAGATGCGACAGAACCGCGACGATGAGCGGCCCCGAGGCCTGGATCATGGCCGCCGGAGCGGTTCCGATCTGGGTCAGCGCATGAGCCACGAGCACGTTCGGGATCCAGCCGTTGAGGGCGCCGAGAACCACCCAATGGTGCCATTGGCCATTGTCGGGGCGGAAGCTCTTGGCCTGCACGGCGAACCAGAGGGCAAGGGCCGACGCGCCGATGAGGCCGCGGATGGAGGCCAGCACGAAGGGGTTGATGCTTCCGCTCAGCTTGATGAACAGGAACGAGGTGGACCACAGCATCGAGCAGACGAGAAGGTTCGCTGCCAAGAAGACCGGGGTCGGGGCTGCGGGAAGCGCGGCGGCTTCCCCTTGTGTGGCGGACATGCGCGATCTCAGACCAGGAGATCGACGAGGAAGGGAATCAGCGGCTCATCGGCCGGCGGCATGGGGTAGGAACGCAGCTCCTGCGGCTTGACCCATTTCAGCGCTTGTCCTTCCATCGGCTGCACGAAGCCCTCCCAGCGGCGGCACACATAAAGCGGCATGAGCAGGTGGAAGCTCTCGTACCCGTAGCTCGCGAAGGTCAGCGGCGCGAGGCAGGGCTCTTTCACGGTGATTCCGAGCTCCTCGCGCAACTCCCGGATCAACGTCTCCTCCGGCCGTTCGCCCGGCTCGACCTTGCCGCCGGGAAATTCCCACAAACCCGCCAGTTGCTTCCCCTCCGGGCGCTGCGCCAGAAGGATGCGGTTGTCCGTGTCGATCAGGGCGACGGCGACGACGAGGGTGAGCTTGAGAGGGGGCACGAGTCTGCAACCATGGTGGGGGATTTCTGTCGTCCGTTCTCATAGCCTGAATTGCACCTGTAAGAGAACAAGGAACCCGGCTTGACAAATGTAACTTTGGAACGCAGTTTTTGTTAGCACGGCACCGCCACTGGCGGGAGCGCCACGAGCGGCGAGGCCACTGGTGGTGCCGGCACGTCCAATGGCGGTTCCGGCGGCAGCGGAACCGGCGGCAACGCCACGAGCGGCAGCGCCACAGGCGGCAATGGATCCGTTGACGGCAGTGGCGGCGGGACTGCTACCGGCGGCAATGCGACAAGCGGCAACGCCACGGGCGGGGCCGGCAGCGTGAGTGGCGGCACCGGCGGCGGCAGCGGCACAGGCGGCAGCGGCCTCAGCGGGATGGCGGCTGGCGGCACGGCGTCCATCGGCGGAACAGGTGGAAATGGCGGCACTGGTGGCACCGGTGGCGGCACCTCGGCTCCCGTGATCAACACGGATCGCACGTCCGATTAATCATCAGCAAGGTAGCCCGGCTGCAGAGCTTCAGCTGGGCTACCTTCATCGATCCTCGAAGCCTGCCGGAGGTGCGCCATGACCCCATGGGTTCTCGCCGGGCTGACGCTGGCAATCGCAATCTCGCCCGGCTCCGACATCGGGGCTCTCGCGCAAGACCGTGCTGTTTCCCAGTCGCATGTCGGGTCGGCAACGGGCGGTGCCGCTCGCGGGGGCAATGCAGTTGGAGGCACGGCTCGTGGGGGAGATGCCAAAGGCGGTGCTGCCACGGCTGGGCGAGCCGAAGCCGGTCGGTCGAACTGCGAGCCGGCTCTCACGAAGGGTATCGATGCCAAGGGGCAGGATGCGCCAGGCGGCAACGCACGAGGAGGCGATGCTCGCGGCGGGGACGCTATGGGATGCAACGCCAGAGGTGGGAACGCCACCGGCGGCAGCGCCACAGGCCATTCCAACTGATCCCCTCTTCAGAGCACAGGATCGGAAATCCTGTCAGCTCCGGTAGTCGCCGTTGATCTCCACATAGGCCTTGGTGAGGTCGCAGGTCCAGGCGGTCGCCTCGCCGCGGCCGAGGCCGAGATCCACGCGGATCGTGATCTCGTCCCCCTTCATGTAGGTTGAGGTCCTGGCCTCGTCGTAGTCCGGATCGCGGGCGCCCTTCACGGCGACGCGGATGTCGCCGAACCAGATCGCGAGATTGTCCCGCTCGGCGGGCTCGCCGGCCTTGCCCACCGCCATGACCACGCGGCCCCAGTTGGCGTCCTCGCCGGCCACAGCCGTCTTCACCAGGGGCGAGTTGGCGATCGCCATGGCGATGCGCTTGGCGGACGTTGCGCCCGTGGCACCGGTGACCTTCACGGTCACGAACTTGCGCGCGCCTTCGCCGTCGCGGGCGACCTGCTGGGCGAGGTCGCACAGGAGGTTTTCGAGCGCCGCGCGGAACTCCTTGAGGCGCCGGTCGCTCGGCAGCGAAATCGTGGGCGCACCCTTGGCGGCGGCGGTGCCGGTGGCGAAGAACAGCAGCGTGTCGGACGTGGAGGTGTCGCTGTCCACCGTCACGCAATTGAAGCTTTTGTCGGCGCCCTTCTTCAGCAGAGCCTGCAGCGCGGGCGCGTTGATCGGCGCATCGGTGAAGATGAAGGACAGCATGGTCGCCATGTCGGGGGCGATCATGCCGGCACCCTTGGCGATGCCGTTGATCGTCACGTCGACGCCGCCGATCTTGGCCGTGCGGGTCGCCACCTTCGGGAAGGTGTCGGTGGTCATGATGGCCTTGGCCGCATCCGTCCAGCCGGTGGATTTCGCCTTCTTCTCGCAGGCAGTGAGCACGCCTTGGAACTTGCTGGCGTCGAGGGGCTCGCCGATGACCCCGGTGGACGCGATGAAGACCTGGGAGGCGCGGCAGCCTGCGGCCTCGGCGGCGATATCGGCGGTGAGCTTCACCGCTTCCGCGCCCTTCTTGCCGGTAAAGGCGTTGGCATTGCCCGAGTTCACCACCAGCGCCCGCGCGGTGCCCTTCGCCAGATTCTTGCGGCACCAGTCGACCGGAGCAGACGGGCACTTGGAGCGGGTGAAGACACCTGCCACGGCCGTGTCCTTCGGCAGCGTCACGTAGAGCACGTCGGTCCGGTTCTTATAACGGATGCCTGCTTCCGCAGTCGCGATCCTGACGCCCTCGAGGGAAGGAAGCGTCGGGAATGACGTGGGCGCGAGCGGAGACACGGTCTTGGACATGAGGAACTCGGGAAAGAGCTGTTGGGATACGACGTTGCGAGCGCGACCTGTGGTTTTTTAAGGCTTTTTGTCAAGTCAAAGCTTCACCGAGCGTCATTGTCACAACGCGGAACGACGCCTCGCGCCCGCCGTTGACCCGCTCTTGAGAACGATGGAGGCCTTCCGTGACAGGCAAGCACCCCAAGACCCAACCCCAGGATCGTCCCCGCAGCGACCTCGCAGTCGACCCGGGCATCGGACGGTCGAAAGGCTCCACCATGGCCGGCGAGGACCCGCGCGACCTCGACGGCGGCTCGACCTTCCAGGGCGATGTCGAGAACCAGACCAACCGCGAGGGCGGTGTTGATCCGAACCGCATGGGCCGGACGAACAAGTGACACTTGTCTCCGCAGGGACAAGTGTCATCCCCGGCGAGCGGCGCGAGGGAAGGGGATCCATGGCGCAGCACGTGTGAGTGGATTCCCCTCCCCTCCGCTGCGCTCCGGCCGGGAACGACATCCTCAAGCGAAAAGGGCGGCCCTTAAGGCCGCCCTGAACTTTTCTGAAGCTGCAAGCCTTACGGCTGCTTCTGCTCGACGAGGTTGCCCTTGGCGTCCAGGCGCTCGACCTTGGCGTTTTTGCGAAGGCCGAGGATCAGGTCCTGCTGGGCCTTGCGGGCCAGATAGGTTTCCACCTGGTCCTTGGTCTCCTCGAAGGTCGGAGCCGGCTTGTTGCGCTTTTCCTCGACCTTGATCACGTGCCAGCCGAACTGGCTCTTGACGGGATCGGAGATCTGGCCGGCCTCCATCTTGAAAGCGGCTTCGGCGAAGGGCTCGACCATGCGGTCCTTGGTGAAGAAGCCGAGATCGCCGCCATCGGTCTTGGAGCCCGGGTCCTTGGAGACCTCGCCGGCCACCTTGGCGAAGTCCTCGCCGCCCTTCACGCGGGTTGCGATCGTCTTGGCCTCGTCCTCGTTCTCCACCAGGATGTGGCGGGCGCGGACCTCCTGCTCGGCCGGCACGCTCTTGACGGTCTCGTCATAGAGCTTGCGGGTGGCCTCCGGAGTCACGGCCTTCTTGGATTCCTGCTCGAGGTACTCGTCGAGAAGGGTCTTGTCCCGGTTATACGCGAGCTTGCGGGCGAACTCGGCCCCGCTGCCGACCTTGGCGGCCTCGGCCGCCTTGGCGCCGAGCTTCAGGTCGATCAGGTAGCCGGTGAGAAGCTCGCGCTTCTGCTCGTCGGGAACGTTGGGCATCTGCAGGGCCGAATCCTCGGCCGCGATGGCCAAGTCGCCTTCCGTGATCTCGATGCCGTTGACGCGGGCCACCACCTTGGCGGGGTCGACGGCCGGAACGGCAGCCGCCGAGGTCGCGGGAGCAGGAGGGGTCTGGGCTAGGGCAGGGCCGGCCAGGAGCGGCAGGGCGGCGCCGAGGGTCAGAAGGCTCTTCCGGACGTTCAATGAGCGATTCATTCGTGTTTCCTCTGGTGAGCGTGATCGCCCACGGACTGCGACGATCAGATGGCCGAATGTGTTTACGTTTGCAAGTGATGGCATATTTATGTCACAGCATCGCCGCTCGCGGGGTCTTGAACGCCCCTTCGGGCAGCCCTTGAGGCTGCGCCACTATAGGCACAGCCTTTAAGATGCACTCTGGCATGATTAGGTCTATAAGGCGGCGCAAACGCCCCCTTGTCTCTTTACGGAATTTCGAAGGCTCCCGATGTTCGGTTCTCTCGCGAAGAAAATCTTTGGCTCGGTCAATGATCGCCGGCTGAAGTCCTACCGGCCCAAGATCGCGGCCATCAACGCGATGGAGGCCGAGCTGGAGGCCCTGTCCGACGAGCAGCTCCGCGCCCGCACGGAGGATTTCAAGGCCCAGCTCGCGGCCGGCAAGACCCTGGACGACATCCTGGTGCCGGCCTTCGCCACCGTCCGCGAGGCGGCCAAGCGGACCCTCGGGCAGCGCCACTTTGACGTGCAGCTCATCGGCGGCATGGTCCTCCACGAGGGGTCCATCGCCGAGATGCGCACCGGCGAAGGCAAGACCCTGGTGGCGACCCTTCCAGTCTATCTGAATGCCCTCGCCGGCAAGGGCGTGCACGTGGTGACCGTGAACGACTACCTGGCCAAGCGCGACTCGGAGTGGATGGGCCAGATCTACCGCTTCCTCGGCTTGTCCGTCGGTGTGATCGTTCATGGGCTCGACGATATGGAGCGCGCTCAGGCCTATGCGGCCGACATCACCTACGGCACCAACAACGAATACGGCTTCGATTACCTACGCGACAACATGAAGTACGAGATGGCGCAGATGGTCCAGCGGGGCCACAGCTTCGCCATCGTGGACGAGGTGGACTCGATCCTGGTCGACGAGGCCCGCACCCCGCTCATCATCTCCGGTCCCCTCGACGACCGCTCCGACCTCTACAATGCCATCGACGTGGTGATCCCGCGCCTCGACAAGAGCGATTACGAGCTCGACGAGAAACAGCGCTCCGTGGCGCTCACCGAGGCCGGCACCGAGAAGATCGAGGGGCTGCTGCGGGAGATCGGCCTGCTCAAGGAGGGCGATCTCTACGACGCCCAGAACGCCACCCTGGTCCACCACATGAACCAGGCGCTGCGCGCCCACACCCTGTTCCAGCGCGACAAGGACTACATCGTCCGCAACGGCGAGGTGGTCATCATCGACGAGTTCACCGGCCGCATGATGCAGGGCCGCCGCTATTCGGAAGGCCTGCACCAGGCGCTCGAGGCCAAGGAGAAGGTTCAGGTCCAGCCCGAGAACCAGACGCTCGCCTCCATTACGTTCCAGAACTACTTCCGCCTCTACGACAAGCTCGGCGGCATGACCGGCACGGCGGCCACCGAAGCCGATGAGTTCCTGGAGATCTACAACCTCGAAGTGGTCGAGATCCCGACCAACCGGCCCGTTGCCCGTATCGACGACGACGACGAGGTCTACCGGACGTTCGAGGAGCGCTACAAGGCGGTGATCCGCGACATCGAGGAAGCCTCCGCCAAGGGGCAGCCGATCCTGGTGGGCACCACTTCGATCGAGAAGTCCGAGCATCTGGCCGATATGCTGATCAAGGAGGGCTACAAGCTCATCAACTTCGAGGATCCGCAGGCGCTCGAGCCTCTCTACCGCGATGCCCGCGCCGGACGCGGCACCAAGCACTTCGCCGTGCTGAACGCCCGCTTCCACGAGCAGGAGGCCTTCATCGTCGCCCAGGCTGGCGTGCCGGGCGCGATCACCATCGCCACCAACATGGCCGGACGCGGCACCGACATCCAGCTCGGCGGTAACGCCAAGATGCGCATCGAGCGCGAGCTCGCCGGCGTTGAGGGCGAGGAGCGCACCCGCCGCGAGAAGGAAATCCTCGACGAGGTGGCATCCTTCAAGGAGAAGGCGCTCGCCGCCGGCGGCCTCTACGTGCTCGGCACCGAGCGTCACGAGTCGCGGCGCATCGACAACCAGCTGCGCGGCCGCTCCGGCCGCCAGGGCGATCCGGGCCGCTCCAAGTTCTACCTGTCGCTCCAGGACGACCTGATGCGCATCTTCGGCTCCGACCGCATGGACGGCATGCTGCAGAAGCTCGGTCTGAAAGAGGGTGAGGCCATCATCCACCCGTGGATCAACAAGGCCATCGAGCGCGCGCAGGCGAAGGTCGAGGCACGCAACTTCGACATCCGCAAGAACATCCTGAAATACGACAACGTCATGAACGACCAGCGCAAGGTCGTGTTCGAGCAGCGCAAGGAGTTCATGGCGCAGGAGAGCGTGCGCGAGACCATCGACGACATGCGCCACGGCGTGATCGAGGACATCGTCTCCCGCGCCATTCCCGAGCAGGCCTATGCCGAGCAATGGGATGTGGAAGGCCTCAAGGCAAACGTGCTCAACTTCCTCAACCTCGATCTGCCGGTTGAGGAGTGGGCCAAGGAAGAGGGCATCGCCGACGACGAGATCCGCGAGCGCATCACCAAGGCGGCCGACGAGGCCTATGCCCAGCGCATCGAGACGAACTCGGCCGAGGTCATGAACTACGTGGAGAAGCAGGTTCTGCTGCAGAGCCTCGACCATCTCTGGCGCGAGCACCTCGTGACCCTCGACCACCTGCGCCAGGTGATCGGCTGGCGCGGTCTCGCCCAGCGCGATCCGCTCAACGAGTACAAGTCCGAGGCCTTCGAGCTGTTCAACGGCCTGATCGGCCACCTGCGCGAGCAGGTGACGGGCCAGCTCATGCGCATCCAGGTGGTGTTCCAGCAGCCGGAGCCGCAGGAGCTTCCGCCGATGTTCGCCCAGCACCTCGATCCGGCGACCGGCGAGAACGAGTTCGATAGGCCTCAAGGCGCGGCCTTCGGAGCCGGCCCGGCGCTCGGCTTCGCGGCCGCGGCAGTCACCGAGCCGACGCCCTCCCGCGATCCGAACGATCCCTCCAGCTGGGGTCGCGTCAGTCGCAACGAGCCCTGCCCGTGCGGTTCGGGCAAGAAGTTCAAGCACTGCCACGGACAGTTCGTGGCCTAAAGCCGCCAGATCCTGAACCACATCCATGAAAAGCCCGGCCTCATGGCCGGGCTTTTGCTGCGCCGTCCACCATCGTCAAGTTTCAAAGACCCATGATTCGCATCGAGAACGTCAGCAAGCAGAGCAGCCACCGGATCCTCTTCATCGAGGCGTCGGGCACCCTTCAGAAGGGCGAGAAGATCGGCCTCGTGGGCCCCAACGGCGCGGGAAAGACCACGCTCTTTCGCATGGTCACCAAGGAGGAGCAGCCGGACGAGGGCCAGATCTCCGTCGATCGCGGCATCACCATCGGGTATTTCAGCCAGGATGTGGGCGAGATGGCGGGCCGCAGCGCCGCCGCCGAGGTGATGGAGGGCGCAGGCCCCGTGAGCGCGGTGGCGGCCGAGCTGCGCGAGCTCGAAGCCGCCATGGTGGACCCGGACAAGGCGGACAATCTCGATCAGATCATCGAGCGCTACGGCGAGGTGCAGGCGCGCTACGAGGAACTCGATGGCTATTCCCTGGAGGGCCATGCACGCGAAGTTCTCGCAGGCCTCGGCTTTTCCCAGGAGATGATGGACGGCGACGTGGGCGCCCTGTCAGGCGGCTGGAAGATGCGCGTCGCGCTCGGCCGCATCCTGCTCATGCGCCCGGACGTGATGCTCCTCGACGAGCCGAGCAACCACCTCGATCTCGAGAGCCTGATATGGTTGGAGGAGTTCCTGAAGGGTTATGATGGCGCGCTGCTCATGACCTCGCACGACCGCGCCTTCATGAACCGCATCGTCAACAAGATCATGGAGATCGACGGCGGCGCACTCACCACCTATTCGGGCAATTACGAATTCTATGAGCAGCAGCGTGCGTTGAACGAGCAGCAGCAGCAGGCGCAATTCGAGCGCCAGCAGGCGATGCTCGCCAAGGAAATCAAGTTCATCGAGCGCTTCAAGGCGCGCGCCTCCCATGCCGCCCAGGTGCAGAGCCGGGTCAAGAAGCTGGAGAAGATCGACCGGGTGGAACCGCCCAAGCGCCGGCAGTCTGTGGCGTTCGATTTCCTGCCCGCGCCGCGCTCGGGCGATGACGTGGTCAGCCTCAAGAATGTGCACAAGCGCTATGGCAGCCGCAGCATCTATGAGGGCTTCGACTTCGGGGTGCGCCGGAAGGAGCGCTGGTGCGTGATGGGCGTCAACGGCGCCGGCAAGTCGACGCTCCTGAAGCTTGTTGCAGGTGCCACGGCGCCCGACGAGGGATCGGTGACGATCGGCGCGAGCGTGAAAATGGGCTACTTCGCCCAGCACGCCATGGAGGTGCTGGAGGGCGACCGCACGGTATTCGAGTTCCTGGAGGATTCCTTCCCGCAGGCGGGGCAGGGGTCCCTGCGCACGCTCGCCGGCTGCTTCGGCTTCTCGGGCGACGATGCGGAGAAGAAGTGCCGCGTGCTCTCGGGCGGCGAGAAGGCGCGCCTCGTGATGGCCAAGATGCTCTACGACCCACCGAACTTCCTGGTGCTCGACGAGCCCACGAACCATCTGGACATCGCCACCAAGGAAATGCTGATCGACGCACTGTCGAAGTACGAGGGCACCATGCTCTTCGTCTCGCACGACCGCCACTTCCTGGCGGCGCTGTCCAACCGCCTCCTGGAAATCACCCCGGAGGGCATTCACCAATATGGTGGCGGCTACACCGAATACGTGGCGCGCACCGGCCAGGAGGCTCCGGGGCTGCGGCACTGAGCCGTTTAGGAACAGGGATGACTCGACCGGATGAAACCTCTCCGTCATGGCCGGGCCAGTCCCGGCCATCTCGATGCGGTGAGGCTCGACGTTCCATTCAACCGGGATCACCGGCACAAGGCCGGTGATGACGTGGTGAGAACTGCTTCGCCACGCTCATCCGGCACGGCGCTCTGACTTTTCGACAAAAACTGAAGCCCGGTCTCACGACCGGGATTTTTTTGCAGCCGTGACGTCAGCTTGAGGCAAGCATCGTGAGGGATAAGGCAGGGACCCGAACAATCTTTTTGAAGAAGCGTCCGTCAAAAGCCTTCCTCTCATTTCCTTTCTCACTTTGCAGGCCGAACCATCATGGCATTGAACACGTCTCTCCCGGTGCTCATCGTTGACGACTACCAGACGATGCTGCGCATCATCCGCAACCTGCTGAAGCAGATCGGCTTCAACGACGTCGACGAGGCGAAGGACGGCTCGGAGGCCCTGGGCAAGCTCAAGGAGAAGAAGTACGGGCTGGTGATCTCCGACTGGAACATGGCGCCCATGACCGGCTTCGAGCTGCTGCAGCAGGTGCGCGCCGACGCGGAGCTGGGCAGCCTGCCCTTCATCATGATCACCGCCGAGGCCAAGACCGAGAACGTGGTGGCCGCCAAGCAGGCCGGCGTCAACAACTACATCGTCAAGCCCTTCAACGCCGATACCCTGCGCTCGAAGATCGCCGCCGTTCTGGGTGAGTAGCCGCCATGCGTCTTCCACCACCTGTTTCCTTTGACCCTTTAAGCCTCGATCTTCTGGCCCAGTCCCGCGAGAGCATCGCGGCCCGGCGGCATGCCGAGATCATGCGGGGCATGGCTGCGATTCATGCGGCTCTCGAGCCGAGCAGCGGGGCCTCCAAGGCTCTTCTAGATCAGATCCGGACCGATCTGCGCGAGGCGCTCCACCTCAAGGATGAGCTCGACGCCATCACGGAATCGATCCAGCGCACCAAGCGCGAGATCGCGACCCTGCACTCCCACAGCCCGGGCGGGCAGGTGACAAGCGTCACCGATGAACTCGGAGCCGTGGTGTGCGGCACGGAAGCTGCCACCAACAGCATCCTGGCGGCCGCCGAGGAGATCGACGAGATTACCGGATCGCTGGCCTCCCGCCTGTCGGGTGACGATGCCGAGCTGGCCCGGCGGATTTCGGACCGGGTGATCACGATCTTTGAGGCCTGCAATTTTCAGGACATTACCGGCCAGCGCATCAGCAAGGTCGTGGGCTCCATGAAGTTCATCGAAGAGCGTGTGACCCAGATGGCGCAGATCTGGGGTGGCCTGGAAAGCTTCAACGATGTGGAAGCCTTCCAGTTGCCGGAGCGGCAAGGGGACGAGGCTCTCCTGAACGGGCCGGCCCTGGACAGCGATCCGAACCGCACCTCACAGGATGCCATCGACGCCCTGTTCGGCTAAGGGCCGACACAACATCGACAGCACCAGAAACCCGGCCTCGCGCCGGGTTTTTTGCAACGCTACCGGTAGAGATAGGTATCGGGCAGGCCGAGGCGCCGGCAGGCCTGAACGGCTGGGAAGGACGGCAGAACCAGTTTGTCGCTCGCTCTCGCAACGGTCCGCACGAGCGTGCGTTCGGCTGAAGTCAACGACCATGTCGGGCCGAGTTCGAGATGCTCGCGCACCCAGGCCGGCATGATGTCCACGGCGGCCCTGACGAGCATTCGCTGAAGGGGGCGGGCCGGGGCCGGCAGGAGCGGAGCCGTTTTCATGATCGCCAGGAACTCTTCGATGATGGGCGAGGGAACGAGCCTCGGCTTCATCGTCTCGAACAGGGCATCGAGCTCTTGCTGTGAGGCAGGCGCTCCGACCGCGCCGTACAGCCGCGCGACCGGCAGCGACTCGGCAAGGAGCGCGGCTCGCCCGTCCGGGCTCAGGTGCCGCACATAGGCATGGTAGGCCTCCGTGAAGCCGAAGCCGGCCGTTGCCTGCACCCAATCGAGGAGAACGGGATCACTGGCATGGTAGGCTTCGCCTTCGCTGGTCTCGCCCTTCACGCGCTCGTGCTGCCTGACCACACCGGCAATCATGGCGTGCGCTTTGGAGCGCGGACCATAGACCGTCACCATGGCAGCGAAGCCTGTCCGGTGGAGACGCTTCAACGGGTCCGTTCGAAAGTTGCTGTGCTGCCAGACGCCATCCCGAACGCGCGGTTCGCCGAACTCGAGCAGAACAGCCGCCACGCCACCGATGAAAAGCGAGACGGGGTTCTTGAAGATGCGCCAGGAGACGGAGTCGGGGGCAACCAGTGCCGGTTCTCCCACCGGCACTGAGAAGTTGACGGTCTTCGCCGGTTGAAGGAACGTCTGCGCCCAGCCGTCGATCTGACGCTGCACCAAGCCGGGCAGGACGATGGGATGTGAATTCAAAAGCATCGGAACCTCGTCTGCCTTCGAAAGTCCTTCGGAAGCGCAAAAGGTTCCGGCCATGCCTTGGCTGGAGCGCATAAAAAAGCCCGCCAATGAGGCGGGCTTTTGCATATCGTTGTTTGGGTAGGTCAGTTCGCGTTCGCGACCTTGACCGGCGTTGCGGCGTGAGCCCGCTTCTGCGGCACAGGCTTCGCCGTAGGAGTTACCTTGTCAACGGGAGCAGCCGGCGCCACCTGCACCGTCTCAGCCACGGGCTGTGAGGACGAGGTGCTGAAGAGGTCGGCGACGCCGCCGAACATCTTCTTGTAGAACGGCGTCTCTCCAGAGGCAGGAACTGCTGCGGCAGCCGCCACCGGGGCCGTCTGCTGGGTCACGGCCGCGCGGGTCTCGGCCTGCGGGACGGGAACTTCACGCATGGACGCGAAGGCCAGTGCGGTCGGCGGCGCCTCCGGCACTTCCTTGCCGGTGTCGTTGAGAGCGACCACCCGCGGGCCGGACGAGATGCCCTCGGTGCGGCTCACGTAACCGAGCTTGGTGTCGGACACGCCCGTGACGTTGGCGAGCGCCGTGCGGAAGGATTCGTGCGTGTCGCCATCGTGGTAGACGAGCTTGATCGGCTTCTCGCCCTTGGCAACCAGTTCGGCCACTTCCTGCTCATCCTGGTTACGCTTCTGCGCGACCGCAGAAGCGGCGTCGGGATCGAGGTTGAACTCGTAGCGTCCGCGGCCGACGGCCACCCGGACCTCGTCTTTCGTGACCTCGAAGGCATCGGCGCCTTCCTTTAGGTTCTTCCAGAAGGCGATGTTCGGGTCGAGGCGGTGCTTGGCCAGGTTCTCGGCCGTCATCCGGAACGGATAGGACTGGAACTGGAAGCCGCGCTGGCCGGCGCCGAGGGCCTCGCGGGCGATGGCGTAGATCTCGGCCACGTTCTGGTCCGTCATGGCGAAGCAGCCGCGCGACGAGCACGAGCCATGCACCATGATGTCGCCGCCGCTGCGGCCCATCGACCGGTCAAGCGCGTTCGGGTAGCCGGTATCGAACGAGAGATAGAAGTTCGAGTTGGGGTTCATCTGCGCCGGGGTGACCGTGTAGAATCCTTCCGGCACCTGGCGGTCGCCCTCACGGTTCTTGGGGCCGAGCTGGCCCGACCAGCGGCAGACCGGGTAGGTCTTGAGGAGCGCGTATTTCCCGTTGGAGCCGCGCTTCCAGATCTCCAGCTCCGACTCCTTCTTGTAGGCGCGGATAAGGATCGGGTCTTCCTTGGACATGCCCTTGGTCGACATCAACGCCATGGTTGCTGACGGAATAGGCACAAGGTGGCGCGTGGAGCCACGGGAGAGATTATCGTCCTGGCAGGCAGCAAGCGCGAGCACCAGGCTCGCGGCCAATGCGATACGCTTCATCATGGGGACCCCGCAATTTTTGATCTGCCCGGCGCCTTTGCCGAACAGTTCCCCTTTACCCCTAAATCGTTAGCCTTAACCCGCCCTTACTGCAAGCGGGGCCATCATGGAGTCATGGTGAATGGAAGGTAAAAAATCCGTCTTTAGCGGCTTTTCAGCCTGTCTCTTTGGAGAGCAGGGCTCTCTTTGGAGGTAAAGCGCGGCCAAGGGCGCCGGAGCCCGCCCTTACCGGGCGCACTCCGTCCTTCGCGGGTGAGGCCGGATCAGAGCTTGCGGCCGATGGCGAGGAACTTGTCGGCCCGGTGATCGCGGATCTCGGCCGGCCCCATGTTGCCGAGGTCGTGCAGGGCTTCCTCGATGGCGTTGCCGGTGGCTTGGATCGTCGCCTGCGGATCGCGATGGGCGCCGCCCACGGGTTCGGTCACGATGCCGTCGATGATGCCGAGCCGCAGGAGGTCCTGGGCCGTGATCTTCATGTTGGTGGCGGCGTCCTGGGCCCGGGCCGCGTCGCGCCAGAGGATCGAGGCCGCGCCTTCCGGCGAGATCACGCTGTAGATGGCGTGCTCCAGCATCAGCACCTTGTTGGCGGTGGCGATCGCGATGGCACCGCCCGAGCCGCCTTCGCCGATCACGACGGAGACATTGGGCACGCCAAGGGACAGCTGCATCTCCGTCGAGCGGGCGATGGCCTCGGCCTGTCCGCGCTCCTCCGCCTCGATGCCCGGATAGGCGCCGGCGGTGTCGACGAAGGAGATCACCGGCAGGCTGAAGCGGTCCGCCATCTCCATCAGGCGCACGGCCTTGCGGTAACCCTCGGGGCGGGCCATGCCGAAATTGTGCCGGATGCGGGTCTCGGTGTTGTGGCCCTTCTCCTGGCCCATGACGCAGACCGGCTGGCCGCGGAAGCGCCCGAAGCCGCCCACGATGGCCTCGTCCTCGGCGAACTTGCGATCGCCGGCGAGCGGGGTGAACTCGGTGATGAGCCCGGCGCAGTAATCGACGAAATGCGGCCGCTGGGGATGGCGTGCCACAAGGGTCTTCTGCCAGGGGGTGAGCCTGCCGTAGAGATCCTTCAGGGCGTCGGCGGCCTTGACCTCCAGGCGGGAGATGTCATCGGCGATGGAGACGGCGTCCCGGTTCTCACCGAGCGCCCGAAGCTCCTCGACCTTGGCTTCCAGCTCCGCGACGGGCTTTTCGAAATCGAGATAACTGCGCATCAGACTCTATGGGAAAATTGATGACCGGCGTGGCCCGATAGCCCTGCCGAAGCGGGGCGGACACTGGCGTTTCGGGCAGCCCAAGTCAAGTTGAGCCCTGGCTTAAAGCATCGGACCCAAAAGTGGAATGCACTTTTGGGACCCCTCCGATGCTCAATTCTTTGAACGGCGCATCGTGCGGAAAACCGGATCCACTTTTCCGCACGATGCGCTGGTCACCTGAAACACGGCGGAATCAAGGACAATCAGCCTAGATGCGAGGCGGGAGCCGGGACAAAAACTGGCGAGAGGCGGCGTGAGCGCTGCACGGCCCGCACGGCGCCGGGCCGGTAGAGCTGTTTGGTCGCCTCGACGATATGGAGGCCGGCGAAGGGCAGGGAGAAGCCGGCGCCGACCTGTTCCCAGGCCTGGGCGGTCTGGAGCAGGAAGCGATTGCGCAGGGGAGGAACGTAAAGGGTCTCGGCCCAGCCCTCCGGCGAGAACCAGGTCTGGCGCATGAGGCTTTTCAGCTGCGAGCGGCTGTAGGGCTGGCCATAGCCGAAAGGCGTGGTGTCCATGCGGGCCCAGAGCCCGCGCCGGTTGGGCGCCACCAGGATGATCCGCCCGCCCGGGGTGAGAATGCGCCAGATCTCGTGCAGGAGCTCGCTCGGGCTCTCCACCGTCTCCAGGGCATGGACCACGAGAACGCGGTCGATGGAGGCGTCGGGCAGGGGCATCATCAGCGGGTCGACGAGGGCCGAAGCGGAGGCTCCTGAACGGGGCCAGTTCACCACGCCCTGGTTCGCCGGCATGAAGGCCAGCGTCCGCTCGCTCTCGCCCTTCACGGCCGAGAGGTAAGGCGGCGCGTAGCCGAGGCCGAGCACGCGCAACCCCGTCAGCGGGCCCCAGAACCGGTCGACGGCCCGGCCCACAAAGCGGCGCGTCACCGCCCCGAGGGGGCTGGCGTAGAAGCCGCGCAGATCGGTGATGTCGATGCTCATGACCTCAACAGGCTGCCTCTCGGGCTCGTCCGACACCCGCAATCGAGGGTTCAGGGTCTGGTTTCACGAAGCGACTGTCCCATGATAGCTCAGAGCACATCAAGACAAGGTTCCTCGATGTCAGCCCAGATCCACGCCTTTCTCTGCCTGCAGGACAATATCGGTGTTCTGATCCACGATCCCAACACGGGCGCCTGCGCGGCCATCGACGCGCCCGACGAAGGCGCGATCCTGGCAGCGCTCGCCGAGAAAGGCTGGCAGCTCACCGACATCTTGGTCACGCACCGTCATGGCGACCATGTGCAGGGGATCGACGGCCTGAAGCGCCGCACCGGCTGCCGGGTGGTGGCGCCCGTGAAGGCCCGCGAGGCTGTGCCTCATGCCGATTCTTACGTGCGCGAGGGCGACACGGTGCATGTGGGCGGCCTGCAGGCGCATGTGTGGGAGACGCCGGGCCATTGCCTCGATCACGTCTCCTACTGGTTCGCGGCGGATCGCGCATTGTTTGCCGGCGATACCCTGTTCACCCTCGGCTGCGGGCGGATGTTCGAGGGCACTTACGCGGAGTTCTGGCATTCGCTGCAGCGGCTTGCGGCCCTGCCGGATGAGGCGCGGGTCTATTGCGGGCACGACTACACGCTGTCAAATGCACGTTTCGCCCTGGCAGCGGATCCGGACAATGCGGCGTTGAAGGCTCGGGCCAAGGAGGCGGAGGATGCGAAGGCGCAAGGCCGCTTCCTGGTGCCGTCGACGATCGGCCAGGAGAAGGCGACCAACCCTTTCCTGCGCGTCGGGGAGCCGGCGCTCGCGAAATCCGTTGATAAGCAGGGAGCCGGCCCAGTCGAGGTGTTCCAAACCTTGCGCGAATGGAAGAACCGGTTCTGACGTAGCGGAATTCTGCAGGAGCAGACAGCCTCATGAGCGACAACAGCCTCATCATCGGACTCGAGAGCCGGCTCCTGAACGCCTGGCCCTCGTTCGACTATCAGACATATGATGGTTGGATCCTGCGGCTCGCCAACGGCTATTCGAAGCGCGCCAATTCCGCGACGCCGTTCCTGCCCGGTACAACCCTCGACGATGAGCTCATCGACACCATGACGGCCCGCTTCGTCGAGGCCAATGTGCGCCCGACCTTTCGCCTCAACGGGGTGGAGGCCTCCGACGTGGACGAGCGGCTGAAGCTGCGCGGCTTCAAGCAGATCGAGGCGACGCATGTTCTCACCGCTTCCATCAACAGCGAGGATTGCGAGCGCGATCCCGAGGTGGTTCTCGAACCCCAGGTCTCCAAGCGCTGGGTGCGGGAGGCCGCGGGATCCTATGGCGGCGACAAGGCCGATGACGAGACCCTGATGCGAATCGTCTCACGCATCCGGCAGAAGGCGGCCTTTGCCACGCTCAGCCTCGACGACAGGCCCGTCGCCTGGGGCCTCGGGGTGGTCGAGCGCGGCTATGTGGGTCTCTATGACATCGTGGTCGCGCCGGACCTGCGCGGCATCGGCCTCGGCCGCCGTGTGGTCTCAAGCCTCATGGCCTGGGGCTGCGGGGAGGGGGCGCATACGGCCTATCTCCAGGTGCGTGAGGAGAACGAGATCGCCCGCTCCCTCTATGGGGCGCTGGGTTTCGGAACCGCCTACCGCTACACCCACCGGGTCATGCCGGGACGCTCTTCTTCGGCCTAGAGCGTGATTTCGGAAAAGTGGAGTCCGGTTTTCCGATAAAAATCATGCCATGGAAGCCTTGGTCCTCGCTCACGTTTCAACGGGTCGGGAGCGAGGACCAAGCGTGGCCACGAGCGCGCCCGCCACGATGAGGCCGCAGGCCAGCGCGAGCGAGAGGGTCAGCGCCGCATAGCCGGCCACCACCAGCAGCAGGGTCGAGAGCACCGGCGTCGCATAGGAGGCGACGCCGAGAAAGCGGATGTCGCCCTGCTTCATGCCGATGTCCCACACATAAAAGGCCGCGCCCACCGGGCCGATGCCGAGCGCGACAAGGGCGAGCCATTGCGTTGTCGTCTCCGGCCATACGGTCGTCTCGAAGGCGAGATGGCAGACGAGGCTGAGCAGCGAGGTCACCAGGCAGAAGCCCGCCACCGCGTCGGTTGGCACCTGGCCAAAGCGGCGCGACAGCACCGAGTAGCCGGCCCACACGAAGGCGGCCACGAAGGCGCACAGATAGCCCGGCATGTACTCCGCCCGCGCGTCGAAGGCGCCGCGGCCCGCGATCAGCACGATGACGCCGGCAAAGCCCAGCAGCGCTCCGACGATATGCGCCCGGCGCAGATGCTCGCCCGGCAGGAAGGACGAGAAGAGCACGATCAGGAGCGGCCAGAGATAATTGATCAGTCCCGACTCGGCCGGCGGCGCCCAGCGGAGCGCTGCGAAGTAGAGGGCATGGTAACCGAACAGGCCGCCGACGCCCAAGGCCCAGACGACCGGCTTCTGGCGGAGCGCTTTAAGCCCCTGCGGCCGCGCGATCCAGCTCGCCATGCCCACGAACCCGCCGACCAGGAAGGTCATGGCATTGAGCTGGAATGGCGGGATCGTGCCGGTCGCCGCCGTGAACAGGGCGAGCATGGACCAGAGCAGGATGGCGGCGAGGCCGATGGTGGTGGCGGTGCGAGTCGTCATGATGACCGCCACCTAGCATGTCACCCCGGTCGAAGCGAGGCGGAGTAGCGTACGACGAAACGGAAGAAGTGAGCTTCCCTCTCGCTTGCGGGGAGGAGGGTGCCGTGCAGCGGCCGGGTGGGGGTGGTCAGACCGGGTGAGACCTTTCCGTCATGGCCGGCCTTGTGCCGGCCATCCCGATCCTGTGAGGTTCAGCGTTTCAAGCAACCGGGATCACCGGCACAAGGCCGGTGATGACGCGGTAGGATGAGGGATGACGCACTGATCGAGCGCCGCGCTCCGACACGACGACCCCCACCCTCAATCCCTCCCCGCAAGGGGGAGGGAAACACACGCCGTACCCTGGGCCCGAATTCGGCTTACGCCATGTACTGGCCGCCGTTGACCGACAGGGTCGAGCCGGTGACGAAGCCGGCGTCGTCGGCGGCCAGGAAGAGCACGGTGCGGGCGATCTCCTCCGCCTCGCCGAGACGACCCACCGGAATGAGCG